>Ga0105158_1000062_pt1 | contig 47968 bp, 32 predicted proteins | sample LHCtaG_FD_81567 | JGI IMG/M metagenome (GOLD analysis project Ga0105158, IMG submission 81567) | Hot spring microbial communities from Little Hot Creek, USA to study Microbial Dark Matter (Phase II) - LHC4sed_matched | ecosystem: Environmental > Aquatic > Thermal springs > Hot (42-90C) >...
GCACAAGCGGATAGTAATAACTCACGGAGTAGGAATTTTCTCTCCTGCGAGTGTCAGAGCTCTCGAGCAAATACGAAAGCTAGACGCCAATGGAAACCTTCCAATTGAGGTAGAGCCGATTATTGATTCTCTTACTAGAGAGCATTTTCTTGCTCATTCAGGCAGTTTAAAATACGGCAAGGAAAACTGGCGTAAGCTTATTGATATGATGCTGAGAGGAGGCGAAAGAAGTGGGCAACAATAAATTTACATTGTTTTCTCTCTTTTCGGGAGCAGGAGGCATTGACTTGGGTTTTTTGTTGAGCGGAAGTTTTAACATTCTTTTTGCCAACGATGCCCTTCCTTCGCCGGTAAAAACGTACGCATACAATTTCCACCACAAAATTGTTGATGTTAACGAAATAGCTTCGCTGCGATTTGACTTCCCGGTGTGCGTGTTGGGAGATGTGAGCAACATTGATTTTAGTAAAATTAGGAGTGAGGGCGTGGATGTGGTAATTGGAGGGCCTCCGTGTCAGGATTTTTCAATAGTTCGGGGGCCTGAGAAGGAAAGACAGGGTCTGTCTTTTAAGAGGGGGAGGCTTTACGTTCACTTTGTTAGAGCCTTAGTTCACTTAAATCCTAAAGTTTTTGTTTTCGAAAACGTGCCGGGGCTGAAAAGCGCGAATAGGGGAATTGCTTACAAAACAATAATAGAGGATTTTGTAAAGCTGAATCTGAGGTGGGAGGAGGTCAGAAAAATCGCTGGAAACGGCACAAGTAAAAACGCGAAAAATTATTTAATTATTTTTTCTGGCATTGTGGATTCGGCGCACTTAGGTGTCCCCCAAAGGAGAAAAAGGCTTATTATAATTGGTGCGCGCGGTGATCTGTTTGGGAAAGACTGGGTTGTTTTAAGCGCGGTAAAGCAGAAAGTGGAGAACATCCTTCTTGGAAGAAAATGCATTTTTCGGAAATACCCCTTAACGCCTCTTGAAGTTTTTGAAGGAAAGCCTTTACATGAGCTCGATAACGAGTACCGGGAGATCATGGAAGAATACAAAGACGTAGCTGACAGCGTCAAAACAGAAAGAGCGCTTGTGTGGAGAAAAGAATGGGAAAAGCTTTCCTTTGACGCTGTAACAGACTATTTAAAGCTTAACGAAATAGTGCCGAAAAGCAAAGGCGAGATGGAAGAAGCATTCAGTGAGCATGCTGAAGTTCTGAAAAAGCTTGGGTACTTGGGTATAAGGCTGGAGGGGAGATATTTCCCAGACAAAAGCAACGACTTGCCTGAAGGGTCGGAAAGTGTTTTAGCTCGCCTCAGAATGATCCCTCCCGGCGAGAACCATCTGTTTGTTAAGGGCACAGAGTGGGAAGTTGAAGGAAGAGGCATGAGCCTCATTTACCGGAGGCTTCACCCCCTGAAGCCCTCCTACACTGTTGTCGCCTACGGCGGAGGAGGAACGTGGGGGTACCACTACAGGAGGTGCAGGGGCAGGCTTACCAATAGAGAAAGGGCCCGCCTGCAGACGTTTCCAGACTGGTTTCTGTTTAAGGGAAGCGCGTCAGAGGTAAGAGCGCAGATCGGAGAGGCTGTACCGCCGCTTTTAGGTCAGAAAATTGCCGAAGCCGTAGAAGTAATACTCAGGTGGGGTGAACTGACATGAAAAGAGAAGTGAGCCTAACATATGGAGATCAGTTAAGTTTGAACTAAAGCTCTGGTGCCTGGCAAACCAAAGATCGACTGTCGGTCTGCTGGAACGAAAAAGGACCCGGGTTAGGTATATTACGAACTTGACTGAGAGTAAGTTGGCCGAGACCGCTTTTGGAAAATTTTTAGAAAGTAGTTGGGTGTAAAAGCAGAGCCTGATTTCGAAATCTATCTAAGTGCGCAGGTTGCGGACCGAGGGGGGATATAATAGTTGAATGTGGCGGAGGTGAAAAGAAAGAATCCTGAAATTAGAATAATAGATGCCAAATCAGCAAAACCCGAAATCCAAGTGGGCTGTGGTAGACCTCAGGGAGTTCTGGAGCCGGTGTTGTGATGCGTATGTTTGGGTTAAAGCTGACCTTCTCTAAATCATCCAGCAAGACCTAAATCTTTAATGCTATAAAAAAATAGAAGTCTTATCGAAGCAGAAAGCAGAGTTCTCTCTGGAACAAATATATGCGGAAACTTCAGGCTTCGACTATAGGAAAGAAAAATAGAGAGGGCTGTGGAAATTCCGCAGAGGGGGTGATGTATGATCCTGAAAAGCCTAAAAAAGAAGCTTTTTATTGCTTAAAACGGATAACAAAGCTACTCCTATAAGTAGGTTAAGAAATTCAGACAAAGACCGGAAGGAACTCGTCAGGAAAATATTGGGGGTCCGTGAAATGAGCGGGCATCCGGACTACAGTGCAAAGGAATCTTTTTCGAGCTTCCTACTGGAGTGGTGGGAGAAGAATAAAAGGGACTTTCCTTGGCGGCGCACCAGTGATCCCTATGCGGTACTAATTGCTGAGTTGCTTTTGAGAAAGACTACAGCAAAGCAAGTGGAGAGAGTGTATATTGCGTTCCTTGCGCGATACCCTAATTCCGAGTCACTTTCTAGAGCTAGTGAAGCCGAAATAGAGGAACTTTTAAAACCGCTCGGCATGGAGCACCGACGTGCAAAGCTTTTAGTAGAATTGGGAAAAGCGCTTTTAAAAAAACATAAAGGAAGCGTGCCGGATAACATGGAAGATCTGCTCCAGCTTCCTGGTGTGGGGGCATATGCGGCTAATGCGGTTTTATGCTTTGCTTACGGCAAAAATACGGTTATCGTTGATACGAACGCTGTCAGAGTCTTTCAAAGGGTCTTTGGTTTCCGCTCGAAAAAACAGCGGCCAAGAGACGACCCTGCTCTTTGGGAATTCGCTAAAAGCATCGCCCCATCAGACAGGGTAAGAGAATTTAATTTTGCCATTATAGATTTTGCCTACAGCATTTGTACTGCCAAAAAACCGCGGTGCCATTTATGCCCCATGAAGTCATTTTGTGACTATGTTAAAAAAGGTACTAACGAAGCATGCATGAATGCTGAAGAGCTGTAGGCGAGAATTTTGGATAAAAAACTTTTAGTAAAGCCGCACAGTAGGAGCAGACGGGACGGGAAGGCGCGGAGAAGTTCCGTTCTTGAGTTACTAGAAGAAGGGTTGCCACGCCCGCTTTGACCCGAAATACTTTTCACCTACTTTAACTTTACTTGTAACGTTTACATGTAATTGAGGTTTTTGAGCGCCAAGCAGGCCAAAACATATCAAAAAGGTGTCTAGGAAAATGAGCCTATAGGGGCAACTTTTTGTTTTTGGGTGGCGTTTTAGCGTAGTGGTTGCATGCCGCTTTTTAAGGGGGAATTTTCTTTTTTTTGGTTACGTTTTTATGGTGGTTTGAAGGAAAGGGACTGGACAGGCTTTTAAGGAGGAAATTTTCTTTTTATTTTGGGAGTGCGTTGGTTGATGGGTTTTGAGAGAATTGTTGATTTGATTGCGGATCAGACTGGTGTTTCGAGGGAGAAGGTTTTGGAGCTTGTTAGGAAGAAGAAGGAGGAGATGGGTGGACTCGTTACGGATGAGGGGGCAGCTCTCCTTGTGGCAGTGGATCTTGGTGTTGAACTTCGTGTTGGTGTGAGGGAGAGGGTTCGCATAGGTGAGCTTAGTGACAAAATGGTTTTTGTTCCTGTCGTTGATGGGAGAGTTAAGTCTTTTTTGGGGGTTAAAAGGTTTGAGAGGGAGGGAGGCGGCGGGAGCGGCACCATGGCAAGCGTTATCATATTTGATGGGACAGGGGAGGTGAAGCTGGTGCTTTGGGGGGAGCATAGCAGGATTGTTGAGAAGGGGCAGCTTCGCAAGGGTGACATTGTGAGGGTTGTGAAGGGCTATGTTAAGAGGGGTTTGTTTGGCGATTTAGAGCTGCACGTTGGAAGGTTTGGGCGCGTGGTGGTTAACCCTCCCGACGTGAGAGTTGAGGAGTTTCCCGAGGTGGCGGATGAGCTTACTCCTCTGAGCAGGCTGGAGCCTGGTATTCAGGATGTGACTGTTGAGGGCGATGTGGTCGAGGTTAGCCCGGTAACCCTGTTCGAGAGGTCTGATGGCAGCAAGGGGAGGATGGCGGCTGCCAGGATATCTGACGGCGAGAGATCCGTTAGGGTGGTCTTCTGGGACGAGCAGGCTGTTAAGGGAGCACAGCTTAGGGTGGGTGACAGGGTTCGCCTGGTTAGTGGTTACACGCGGGAGGGGACGAGCGGGGATGTTGAGGTGCACTTGGCTAAGGCGGGCAGGGTGGAGGTCGTCAGCAGGGGGGAAGGGGCTGCGGAGAGGTATACCCCCGTCTCCCAGCTGCGCTCCGGAATGTCCTCTGTGAACGTGGTGGTTAGGGTTACCGCTAAGACGCCTCTGAGAACCTTCACCAAGCCGTATGACGGGAGCCTTGGAGCCGTCGCAGACATCTACGTGACGGACGGCACAGGGTGGACGCGCATAAGCCTGTGGGATGCCCACGCAAACCTGCTATCAAAGATCAACGTGGGCGACCTGTTGAGGGTTAGGAACGCCTACACGAGGGAGGACGTGTTCGGGCTAAACCTCAACGCCGGGCGGAGAGCCATAATAGAAGTCAACCCCCCAGACGTCCCCCAGGACGCTGTTCCACCAGTCAAGGAGTGCGTGGTTAAGCTGAGAGACCTCAAACCATACATGGCGAACATATCCCTCGACGTGAAGGTGAAGCATGTCGGCGAAGTAAGGGCTTTCCAGCGCCAAGACGGAGCCATGTCTAAGATGCTCACGCTAGTGTTAGAGGACGAGACGGGAGAAAACCCAGCCGTAGCGTGGGGAGAAGCCGCAACCAAACTTGAAGGGATCCGTGAAGGAACAAAGCTTAGGTTAAACGGCTGCTACAGCAAGCTCAACGCCAAAGGAGAAACAGAAATACACATAGGAGAAGGAGCAGGAATAGAAGCAAAGGAAGAATAAGGCCCAACACCATAAACGCAGAGCAACCACCCGTTTTGAAGCGAGCCACACCAGATTCAGCCCTCACACCAAGCGCAAGCCCTCTATTCCTTTCACCCTTACAGGCGAACGCTAAGACGACGAAACCACCCACACGCCTAACCTAAGCCACCAACACAAACACCCCGCCCCAAGAACCGAAAAAACCCCCTTCTCCACCCCAAGCCGCCACAAAGACACCTCCAGTTAGCGTGCCTGATGAAGCTGCGGAAGCCCCGGGGCGACCTAAAACAACGTAGCCGGCGGAGATTACACCTTAATCAGCACAAGCGCCATTTTTGGCCGGATTCCAGAGAAAAACCTTAGGCTTCATAAGGTTCCAGAAGTCCCAGAGTAGTCAACTCTAAACACTTTAAAACAACCTGAATTGTTGAAGCTTAAAGAAGCTTCTATATTAAGAACTCATCCAAGTACACTTAAATGCGATACGCAAAGGAAGGAGTTGCTAGAGCTATCGGCGATAGGAGAGAAGCAGGAGCGAAGCTGAACACCTTCAAAACTCATTAAACCCAACACTTCAAGAACACCTTAACCAGCAATTCTCTTACCAACAAAAAATTTAGAAAGGCAACAAAATCCGTTACACTAAGCCAAACCCTCCATGTTAGAATAGCTGGTTAGCTGAGCGGACACTCAACTGAAAGACGCAGTTCCCAAGCGGACGACAACCACCTAGAACACCCATGAAAACCTGCATGCACTATCCCTTCAGCGTTGGCAACGAAAACCACCAACAAAACCCTCAGCCAGCAGAACGAAGTTGAAATATTAACAAATAATAGTTTCAGTGATGAAGGCATCTGATGAGGCAAGTTAACCAACCACCCCAAAAGGCTAACTGGAAACGACGAAGCCAGAAGCAACCCACCATAACACCTCACTCACCCATTTTTATTTCTCAGCGCCTCCGCCGCAGCCAGACGCACGTACTCATCTTTTAATGCTTTTGTGAGGGGCTCAACAGTCCTCGGATCGCCTATCCTGCCGAGTGCCCTTGCCGCAGCCTCACACACGTCCCCGTCCTTGTCTTTTAGTGCTGTTATGAGGGGGTTCAACGGCCCTTGGGTCGCCGGTCTCGCCGAGCGCCAATGCCGCAGCTCGGCGCTTTTCCGGTTTACTGGACTTCAGTTGCTTAATAAGTTCTTCGATATGTTCCTTTTTGGTTTGGATGGGGCATTCGATCCTCCTTTAAAAATTGTGGTTTTTAGGAGTTTCCGCTGTTTTTTCTTTGCTGGTTCTCTCTTGTTTGTGTTGTTGTGTGTATGGGTCTTTGCGCTGCCTGTGTGGTGGTTGAGGCGGTTCTGGCGGTCAGTGTATTCGCCCCGTGTTTTGTTGTTTCGCCCGTATGAAGCTGAACTTTGGGGGTGGGGTGCTTCGGGAGATGGGCTTCAGCTTGGGAGGAGCTTTAACCTGGGATGGCGGGTTGCACGTTGTCCCACAACCACTCGGATTTTGCTTTAAATTGTGGGAACCGGATTTTATTTATATTTTTGTTGGGGTTTTGTGGTTCATATGGTGGTTTGGGTCGTCGAGGTGGGTGAATTGGTTTTGAGCGTTTGTGGGGTTTTGTTGGGGTGATCGATGATGTCTTAGGCCTCTTCCATTGGGGGTAGGAGGGCCCGGGTGTGTGCTGCCAGTTGATGGTTATAGCTGGAGCTTTGAAGGAACACTTGTTCCGGGGGGGTGTAAAAGGGTAGTGGCTGTGTCTTCCTTCAGGTTGTAACCGTTGGTGTTGGTTGAAGCGGAGCGCGGGGCTGACGCCTTGGGCATCTGTTGTGGGCCTTTAGGGGTTAAAGTTGGCAAGCAACAGTCTCGAAGGGTTTTCAGTGGCCCTTGGAATTCGACTAAATGCTTTTAAATGGTTGGGGTTGTTAAGGATTGTTGTGTGGCGGGTTATTTGTTTGGGTTTGGCTGAGATGTGGTTTCTGAGTGGGTGGGGTGGTTGCTTGGAGCATTATGGGGTCTTGTGTGCTGTTATTTGGTGTTGGTGGCGGGGCCAGTGAAGCCTTAAAGGCTGGGAGTGAATGTTAAATATTAGTTATGATGGCGGTTTTGTCGGTGTGGTGGTGGCTTGAGCTCTTACGGGCGTGTGATGGCGGTTTTGAAGGGCGGGGGAGACTTTGACTTCACGCCCTGCGTTAACTTTTCCTCCACGTGCACCCGGGAGTTCATGGAGCTTACGGGTGCCTGGTGGCCTGAAGCCCACAGGGATCCTGTCAGGATGGCTAGGCTCGGGGCGGCGGCACACAGGTTTTGCGGGCTGGACAACGTGACGGTTCCATTCGACACCCTCGTCGAGGCTGAGGCCTTCGGCGTCCAAGTGGACTTCCATGAGAGGGGGGTTCTAGCTTGGCCCATTGCGAGGCGTCCGCTTCTGAGGAGGGTTGTCCCGCCTATACCGCCGGGGGACGTGGCTCGCTCTGGAAGGGTTCGGGTGGTGGCTGAGGCTGTGAGGCTCCTGAAGGAGGAGTTTGAAGGGGTGGCGCCCGTTAACGTTATCGTCGTCCCACCGTTCACCAGCATGAGCTACTATGTTTTCGACCACGCCTCCTTCATGTCCACCCTTGAGAGAGACCCGGGGGCGGTGAAAGAGGTCTTAGACGAGGTCGTCGAAGTTTACGCTGAAATAGTGGACGTCTACGTTGAAGCCGGAGCGGACGTGGTTACGCTCTACGAGATGGGGGGATCAGCCAGCACCCTCCCCCCACTGTTGTTTGACGAGCTCGTCAAGCCATACATTGAAAAAATCGCTGAACGAGCGAAGCTTTCAGTTCTAAGCGTTCCGGGCGACGCCCTACCCGTCATCGACAGGGCAGCCAGATGCGGGGTTAACGGGGTCGCAATAGACCAAAACACACCCATAAGCGGCGCGAGAAAAATAATCGACCACGCGAAGCCCGGCCTCCCCCTCATAGGAAACCTCGACCCAACAGAAGTCATATGTGACGGACCAGAAGAAAAAATAAGAAGCGCAGTCAAAAAGGCGATAGACGAAGGGGTCAGCATGGTCGCACCGGGCTCAGACTTCCATCTCGAAACCCCAACAAAACACATCAAAACAATGGTTGAAGCAGCGAGAACACACACCAAAAAATAAACAGCCTCCAAACAAACATCGTCAACCACCAGTGATGATGGCTAGGCTCTTCGCCATATCCCTGCACCCCGTAATTTATTCTCTAAATCTCTAACTTTAAGTCCATCCTTGCCTACCAGGTACTCTTTAACGTATGAACTGTCTCCATACTTATATTTCTCATATTGTCCTCCACTCTTTTTTAAGCGACTCGTCAGCGACTTGCCCGGTGCCTCTTTTCCATGAATTCTTAATCTACTATACTGTTCTTTGCTTGCAGGAATGGCTACTACGTCAATATCATACCTGCCTCCTCTCTGTGCAGCGCCTATTCCAACGTCTGTGAGGACAAAGTATCCTTTGATGGTCAGGTACTCCGAAGCCAGCTCTTCAATCCAAGACTTCGCTTGAGACGTAACTCGCAGTTCTCTTAAAACGATAAACCTTTTTAGCTAGACACAAAGTGAGCTGAGCTCAAATGGAGACCTCCGCCCGGTGAGCTGGTCGGCGAACCCGGCTCGAATCACCCTTCTCCCTCGACCACCTGAAAAAGAAGTGGGGCTTGAGATACAACAACTGGCTTACACCAGCCACTCGGCAAACAGTTCCCTCACGTTAACAACAGAATCCCTTCGCGGCCCAAAAAGCAACTTTAGCATATACAAAGACCAACCCACCACACCCCTTTAACGAGCGACAGAAAACGTTGGGAAGAAACAAAAACATAAAGCTCGCAACCTCAACATCACCCCAAACAATCCCAAAACAAAAAAGAAAAACGTTGAAGGGAAAGCTATTATTGAGAGCTTACTCAGCAAAGCCAAAAGCATGCCAAAGATAGCTAAAACAATACCAGCACCAATAAAAATCCTATTAAAATAAGTCCTCCTAAAATACTTCTGAGCAAGCAGCAGCAAAATAGACGCATTAACAAACAGCAACAAAAACTGCTCAGGGGTCTGCTCCAGCGAGGTCTGTGCGTGAATTGTCGCGTTCGTGTCCTGAGGCACAGCATCCGTAGCCGCTGCGGTGGCGCCGCTATCCTGCGGAGCCGCACTCGTGCTCTCAGACTGGTAGACGGGGGATCTAACAATGGCGCCGGTGTCATTTACGCTTGCGCCAGCCCCACTACGAAAAACAATACCACCATCACTCCTAAGCTTCAAAACCCAAAGATCCCAGCCTCCAGCGCCAAACGACAGCGTGCCCCCTGCTACTATGTATCCTCCGTCATCAGTCTGCTGAACTGAATGAGCATAGTCCCAGCTGCTTCCTCCATATGTTCTCTGCCACTGGACGTTTCCACTTGAGTCAAGCTTCAAAACCCAAACATCACAGTATCCGGCACCAAACGAATATTTGTATCCAGCTGCTATGTATCCTCCGTCGCTGGTCTGCTGAACAGAAAAAGCACAGTCATCATCGCCTCTCCGTATGTTTTTGCCCAGTATTGTTGTGCTTGTTTCTCGTTCACCTCTGTTGCTGGTGTTATTGGTGGTGCTGGCGTTGCTGGTATTATTGCTGTTAGTGGAGCTGCGGCTAGTAGCAGTAATAATATAGTAATAATATTAGTGCTACCGCCTCTTTCTCCAAGAAAAAACCCTCCGAAAGGGAACCAGTTATGTTTGTAACTTTATTTTTTGTGGTGGTTTTGTTCGAATTTTGGTTGTTGAGCTTGATGACGGTTTGCTTCGTTGGCATGTGTTGTGTTTGGATCTTGGTGCTTTTTGGATTAAGGATTGTTGGGTCTAGATGGCGGGGTGTTTTTTGTAGGCTGGGTTTGGGGCTTGGTTGTTGTTTCGGGGACGGAAAAAGGGGGTTTATAGTTTGTAGATTCGTTTTGCGTTTCCGCCCATTATTTGTTCTATTTCTTTTTCCGTGAATTTTATTCCTTCGGGGGCTTTTTTCGGCAGGTTTTTGACCATTTCCACGAAGTCCTTGTCGGGCATCGCCGCCCTGAGGTATGGCCCGTCTGTTCCGAAGAGCACTCTTGACGCGCCGAACTCGTCTATGCATTCCCTTAGAGCTTCGCAGAAGGTTTTGAAGTTGCTGCGCGCTATCAGCTGCCAGCCGGAGAAGTCGACCACCAAGTTGATCTTAGTGGCCCCCATGTGGAAGAGCTCGTGCCTCCAGCCGAAGCTCATGTGGGCTGCTTGAACAGTCAGTTCTGGGAAGTCGATGAGCACGTCGTCGAGGTATATGGGGTTGCAGAACTTGCTTCTGAGCGGCTGAACTATTTGTCCCGTGTGGAAGAGCACGGGCACGTTGAACTCTCTGGCTACCGAGAGCAACTTGTAGACGCACGACTCGTTTGGGTAGAACCCTGATGCCGGGTGAAGCTTAAGCCCCTTTAATCCCAGGTCCTCGAGCCCGTTTCTTACTATCTTTTCCGCATCAGGTCTTCGCGGGTCAACGCTCACGAACGCAATTATCCTCTTGGGATACTTTTTCTGTATCTCGGCGAATATCTGGTTTTGTTCTTCTATGGGCGTCTTGGGGTCGCCGAGGGCTAACCCGTAGTCTAGGGGGCATATTACGCTGACGTCTATGCCGGCAGCATCCATCTCCCTAATAAGCTTTGACCCGTCGGGGTCGTAGAAGTTCGGGAAAATCTGCGACTTAACCTGGTCCACATTTATTGGGATGCCCATTTCACCTAGCGCGTGCACGTAGATCTTCGCCAGCTCATCCCACCACTTCTTCGGCATCCATCCTTCATCCACAATGTGCGTGTGCGCATCAACGACAAACACTCTCTCATCCTCCCTCCTCCAACAAGAGGAGTATGACAAGCCATAAAAACTTTTTTGAAAAACCTCAGAAAAGAGAGCGTGGAAAAGCTGTATGGGGAAAGAGGCTATGGTTGGAAAATAGATGTCGAACCACTTTACCACTTTATTAGCCAACTCTTAGAGGGATTTTGATGATTCCGAGTTAAGAGCATGCTCCAGTCTTTGTTTTTAGTCCTTAAAGCGTGGTTCTGTAGGGGGACCCGAAAGCGGTGCTTCTGGTAGCGCCTCCGTTTCTCAGCGTCCAACCTTGATACCTGCAAACCACCTTTTTCAGGTTTTGCTGGAAAGTTTCTTGAAGAAAATTTTAATAGAACGAATGACGCCGAAAATAAAGCTGAATAGTTAAAGGTGGTGTTGCTCGTGGACGATTTTGTCGAGCTAGTTTTCCCGGATGGTTTTCTCTGGGGCTGCGCCGTCGCGGCTCATCAGGTTGAGGGGAATAACATGAATAACAACTGGTGGAAGTGGGAGCAGGAGGGGCACACTCTCGACCTCTCCGGGGTCGCTTGCGACCATTATAATAGGTATAAAGAGGATTTTGGTATTGCTAGGAAGCTTAACCTGAACTCTTTCAGGACGTCTATAGAGTGGAGCAGGGTTGAGCCTAGGGAGGGAGTGTGGAGCAGCAAGGAGGTTGAGCACTACCGCAGGGTTCTTCAGGAAATGAGGCGTAGGGGGCTCACGCCCATCATAACGCTGCACCACTTCACCGATCCCCTATGGTTCGCCGAGAAGGGCGGCTGGGAGAAGCCTGAGAGCGTCGACATATTCGATTGCTTTGTGAGAAAAATTGTGGAGGAGCTCGGCGACCTAATACCGTTCTACACAACGATAAACGAGCCGATGGTGTACGTCGTCTTAGGCTACGTTTTCGGGGTGTTCCCGCCGGGCGAGAGAGATCTGCTTAAGGCTTTCAGCGTGGCTAGGAACCTCCTTCTAGCCCACGCCAGAGCCTACAGGACGATACATGAGGTTTGCAGGGAGATGGGCTACCCGAAGCCCATGGTTGGGTTTGCGCACAACATGATGATGTTCGAGCCGCTGGACCCGAAGGACGAGAGGCACGTTAACGAGGCTAACACGAGCGACGCGATATACAACCGGTGGTTCTTGGAGAGCATCCACACCGGAGTAGTCCAGCCACCGGTAGGGCAGGAGGAGGCTGAGGGGCTTAAAGGGGCGTGGGACTTCATAGGGCTAAACTACTACACGCGCAGCATTTGCATTCCCTCCCCCGACCCGTCGAGGAGGTTCGCAGTCGTGCCCATGGACGCCGAGCTCACCGACATGCACTACGAGGTGTACCCTGAGGGGTTGTACAAGCTTCTCGTCAGCCTCAAAAAGTATGGGAAGCCAGTCTACATAACGGAGAACGGCATCGCCACCAGCAGCGACAGGCAGAGGTGCAGGTTCATCATACGACACCTAGCGGAGGCGCATAGAGCCCTAAGAGAGAGGGTTGATCTTAGAGGCTACATGTACTGGTCGCTCATAGACAACTTCGAGTGGAACGAGGGCTTCAGTAAAAGGTTCGGGCTCGTAGAAGTCAACTACAAAAACCTCAAGAGGACGCCGAGAGAAAGCGCCTACATGTACGCCGAAATAGCGAAAAGAAACGCCGTCACAGCGGAGCTGGCGCAAAAATACCTTGGAAGAAGCAAAGCCTAATGTTCCTTCCCCCATAAGGAGAGAAATGTTGGCCTTTTTCTGTCAAATTTATTTTTAAGTTTTTACGACGGCTTTCGAGAACTGTCTGCAGCGTGTTTGCTGGCTTGAAAACTCAAAGACATGATAAGTGAAGAGGCGCCTTTTTCAAGGAGCTGTTACTCTGAGCGTTGCACACGATGGACTTAGAGGCGCCGTGATTATTAAAGGCTGGCGGATCTTGGGAGAGATCAAGGTTCTTAAGAAGGGATATGCAGAAGGAGTTCGAGTTCGTCGTTATAGATACTTTTTCTTCTGGTGGCTTAGCATAGAGAAATCCTACGGCCAAGTCCATCAGGTAGTCGAAGTCGTCGACTTGGATGATGTCCGTCTGCCTGCCTGTCTCGCTGAAGCCAGAGGCGAATACGTGAACTGTCTTTACACGCTTCTCGGCGTATCCCTCAAGGACGGCGGGCGTCTGAAGTGGTGGGACGGCGACCACAGCACAGAACTATCTCAGACGTCCATTAGGCCGGTGGAAGTCCTAAAACCTCCTCCAAAAATACCAGATGGAGCGGTTGAAGCTCCACGTCAACCCTAAAGCCTTCCATGAGGGGGGAAGGATGAGAGCGCGACGAAAGCCAATACTCAGATAGACGGGTAATTTCTCTTGCCAACCGGTGAGCTCTGCTAGTTGCCCAGAGGCTGATGCCAACATGTTCTTCTGCAAGTGGAATTATGTGAACGTGGCTGTGAAGGATGCACGTAACAATGCGGTTTAAAGGTTTTCTCGTGATGGTCGACGACTCGGAAACAATATGGATGTAACGAGCTCTGCGTAGACAGGCATAGTCACCGAACAAGCTGAAATGGCGTTAAAGCAAGAAAGGCTCTAAAAGAGGGGTCACGTATAGAAAAACGTTTTTCTTTAAATTAATCTGGAAATGAGCCTTCATAGTTGTCCTGCGGCGGTTGGTGATCATCCTCTCTTGCATCCTTGAAGCGCCCGTACAAGTACATTTTCGAGATGGTCTTTACGGCTCCTTGGAGAGAGGAGAAGACCGGGAAACCTGCGTCTTGGAAGAATTTCGCCATCGCCCTTTCTGTCTCATGATAGTAGCTGGAGTTCACCACTATGAAGACTGGCTTGTCGTGCTCTTTCACCACGTTTCTGCAGGACTCTATGGCTATCTCAGCCATTTCGTCTCTTATGTCGAGCGCCCTCCTCGAGTAAACGTGGAAGTTTTCAGGTTGAAGTTCTATGATTATGCTGTGAACGTTTCTGTCTGAGGCGGCAGCGTCCAACGCCTCCATCATTTTTCCCCTCGCAAACGCCATCCATGCATCCAGCGGGTTCTTAACGCTTGACCCAGCCACCGGAATGAAGCTTCTGAGCCTCCTCTGGGTTTCCTCCTCGAACTCAGGCACCCTCAACCCATACTTGGCGCACACATCAGCGTAAACTACGCTTGATCCGCCCGAGTTGGTCATCACAGCTACCCCGCTCCCCCCGGGAGGCTTGGCATACATGAACCCGGCGGCCAAGTCGAGGAGGTCTTCGAAGAACTCGACCTGTATAACGCCCGTCTGTTTGCAGACACCATCCCAAACTCTAGCTGACCCAGCCAAGGAGCCCGTGTGGAACGCTGCTGCCCTAGCTCCTTCCTCGCTTACACCTCCCTTAAGTATCGCGACGGGCTTCCTCATGCAGGTCTCCTTCAGTAGCTCTAAGAGTCCATCGGTTTTCTTGAAGCCCTCCACATACCCCATTATAATGCTCGTCTTGGGGTCATCCTTAAAGTACTCGAGGAAGTCCACGAAGTCGAGGTCGCACGCGTTACCGTAACTCACAACCTTGCTGAACCTCACGTTTCTGAGGCGGGCGTTCGCTACAAGGTTCACCGCTCTACCCCCGCTCTGCGATATGAACGCCACCGGGCCGGGCTCACCGGGCTGGTCGTTAACGAACCTCAACCCGGACTCTGGACAATAGACTCCCATGCAATTTGGGCCTATTATCCTGAAGCCGCTGCACCTGGCAATCTCAGCCAGCTTCTCCTCCAGAGCTCTACCCTCAGCTGTCCCAGTTTCGCTGAATCCCGACGTGAAAATATGAACTACCTTCACCCCCTTCTTGGCGCACTCAAGCAGGACGCTTGGCGTCTGAGCTGCTGGGACGGCGACAACCACGTAGTCAACCCTCTCAGGTACATCGGTTAGACTCGGATAACTCTTGACGCCTGAAACTTCCTCGTAGTTGGGGTTAACCACGAAAACCTTGAGCTTTCCAGCTTCAACCATTGCTTCCACGTAGTACCTTATGTTCCTATCAGACGCCCCAACAATGGCGACGCTCTCGGGGTAAAACACTTGGCTAAGATCCATCAAGGTACACCTGCCCTGGCAATATGTTAAGCTCAACGAAAAAGAAGAGGAATTTTAAACTTTACCCGGAGGAAAAAACGAAGGGTGTAACGCTACACGGCACCAGAGAAATTTCAGAGAAGCTTCCTCGGCGCCCAGAACCACTACCTCGACTGCCTGCTGAGAACAAACTCGCAGTGTTCATCCCCCTTCGCGATGCACTTTTTCTCCCTGCAAATGAATGGAGGCTTCCCTTCAACCTTCGCGAAGTAGTTCAGGATTCCCTCCACGATCCACCCGTAGGTGCAGACCGGTCTCCTTGTCAACCCTTTCTTCCTAATGTAGTGTCCGGCTGTCTCCGCGTAAATCGATTGGTAAGTCCTGAAGACCACTTCCGGGTCTTCGAATTTCACCATTTCAAGCTTCCCCCAACCCATCGAAGACGCCGAGGATAAAAAGAAGTCCAGTACTCCCTCAACGCCGTACTTCTCACCCTGCTTAGCGAGAGAACGGCCGTAATCCACATGTGCCTTTATGTAGGCTCCATATACAACTCCGCCGAACAACTCGGTCGGAAGAAGCGTCTGAGCAAGAGAGTACATTCCTCCTTCTACAAACAGTATTCTTTCCCTCCCAATTTTGACGACGCCGTCGCTCCCTGCCTCCAGCCTATTAATGAACTCCCAGATTTCCTCGTTCCCACTTGGAGGCTGAGCGGTGGCCGTAGTACTCTTATAGTTGTGGAGAAGTTGGAGGTATTCTTTTTCCACGTTCTGGAAGGGGTCTTCTCCCCTGTATGATCGTTCCACGGAAAACTCACAGTAGTCGTCTCCAAGAGCTGAGCAATGGGTCGAGTAATATATGAGCGGCACACCATTGCCCTTTTCCCCTAGTGCCGCTTTAACGGCTCCAACCCAGTTGTAGCCCCACCATGAGCAGTCATAGAAGGGAAACTCGGCTTTTATGTTTTTAACGTTCTCCATAAACCAGTGTGTTATGGAAGAATTATGTATCCTCACGACGACCTTAGGTTTGTCGAGGTCGGCTTCAACCAACTCGGCTTTCCCTCTCCCCCAAACACCGTGAAGCCGCGCGTATTCTTCAAGCGCCTCCTTCGGAGGAAGGCCTTCCGCCATGAGCTCGCTTACCGTGGAGAAGCCGGGGATTACTTGGAAGCGGAAGAAGTAAGGCTTAGCTAGGAAGCCTAACGCGTTCATCATCTCCTTGTAGAGCATTCCAGGTATCGTCTCAGCGATAAAGGCGCAGCGTAAACCTCTCCAGTAGATCCTCCATCCGTCAACGCGAATATCCCTCATAAAATTCTCGAGAGCAGGACTGTGTTCATCTTTCTCGGAAGTCAACAGTCTGCACCCGCCAAGCTTTTTGTCATTTTTACAATATGAAATAGCATATAATTAAGTTTTTTCTAAATTAAAAAGTTTTCAAAACAATTATTCTATTTTGCTTATGGAAAAAATCACAATGAATGCCAGAGTAAATTTTATTTGACATTTTTCGATGGAAAAGAAACGGCTGTTCCTCTGTCAAGCTACAGGGCTTGCAATGTTAACTCGCAGTGTTCGTCTCCCTTCGCAGTGCATTTTTCCTCTCTCGCCGCTAAGGGCGGCTTCCCCTCTTGCTCGGCGAAGTAGTTTAGGATCCCTTCCACTATGTAGCCTATGCTGATGCAGGCCGGCTGCGGCCTAAGCCCCCTTAGCTTCCTATACGCTCCACCCTCTTCTCCATAAAGTGACTGGTGGATCAGGAATTTGATCCTCGAGCCGTCAAGCCATGCATCCATTTTCCCCCACCCCATAGATGATGCTGACGCTAGGAAGAATTTCAGCACCCCCTCAGCCCCATACTTTTCCCCTTGCAGCGAGAGGTATCGTCCATATTCGTTGTGAGCCCTCCTGTAGACCGCGTATATCATGTCGCCGAACTTTTCTATGGGGAGCATAGAGTAGGCGATGGAGAAGAGTATGCCGGGCGCCAAGAGCAACCTTTCTCTCCCTATCCCTACGGATCCGTCCTCCTTCACCTCTAAAAGATTGAGGAATCCTCTGATGGACTCATCTGGGTTTCCGGGGGTGGTGTTTCCGCCGATGACCGCTCTGACGCTCTCATAGCTGAAAAGCTCCCTCGGTATAGTTGATTTCAATTGGCTTAAGCCAGCATCGTCCCCCCGCGTTATCACCCACTCGCAATATTCCCCTCCCCTAGCAAGGCACTCTGTTTCCCTGTAGGTTAGGGGCGGCGCCTCAGCCCCCATCCCCTCTATGACTGCTTTAACAACTCCAGTCCAGCCGTAACCCCACCAAGCGCACTCGTAGAATGGGAAAACTTTCTCCAAGCTTTCGACGTTGTCCCTGAACCATGAAGCAACACCCGAATTATACATTCTCACGGTGACCTCCGGCTTCTCGAAGTCGGCGCTAACAATCCTAGTGGGCCCCCATCCAGCCGCACCGATGAAATCGGCGTACTTTTCGGCCGCCTCTTCTGGAGAGGTTCCACCGCTAATTATGCAGCTTACCTCAGCAAAGCATGAAAGAGCGGTGAACTGCAAAACGACGCTTTTAAGCGACGGCCCAAGAACCCTCATTAATTCCCTCGTGATGCGCATAAGAAGCTCACGAGAAATAAACGCGTAACGCATGCCGCCGTAAAGTATCCTCCACCCATCAAACCTCAAATTACACTTGAGGTCGTCAAGGGAACGCTTCAACTCCTCCACGGACACGCCCAAAATATTACCCCCCCTGATCATAAAAAGAGATCACCTTCTACTTAAATTTAACTTTAACATGCATTTAATGGATGTTAACTGAAAAAATAATGTTAAAGGGCGTCATGAAAGAACGAGTGAATTAGGTTTGAGGGATCAAGAGTCGGATGAGGCTACAAGTTTGACAAGCCAACCCACGTTGAGAAGTCGATAACGCTAAGATCACCAACAAAAGGGTTGTAGTAAAGCAGGGTAACCTGTCCGCTGGCAGCATCCATTTTGATGGGTTCGTGTGATGGAGCATGGCTCCAAGACGGCTTTAGCCGAGTTTTCGACGGAAAGCTGAGCTGAGGCAGCCCAAGAATTATAAAATTTCAAACTTAAACCCGGGGGGACTGATGATCGAGATGAAAAACCCGGGTACGTGGGTGCATGTTTAGGCTAAACCAAGTTACCCGATTGACATTTAAACCTGGGTTTTGGGCCGGCGTGCACAATCCCGCCAAAGCACTTGAAGCCCTCTCCTCTCACCTTTCTCCATAAATAAAGGGAGGATGGAGTCCGGGGCGTGTTGGTGCTGCACCGACTGCAGTGCTACCTTTTTATCTTTTCTGCTGGTAGTGTGTCGAGCTCTTTTATTATGTCGATGAACATTTTTGTCAGTGGTTGAAGCTGGTTTTTTGCAACCTTGTCCGGTGTGTCAGCGGCGTCGAAAAGGTACATTGGTCCGCTTATCAGGCTGTAGATTGGAATCCCATTCTTCCAGAATAGGTGGGCGTCTGTGGGTACGTCTATGGGGGTTGTCGTGGGCAGGATCAGTATCCTTTCAATGTTGTGTTTGAGTATCGCCTTTTTCGCCGTTTCAACCAGTGTGGGGTTGTCCGTTGTGAAGATGGCCCTCGGCTCCACTTCCTCCGTGACGACGGCAACCCCGTTCCGCTCCAAGCACTCCTTTGCGACGTGTTCGACTGCTATGTCTATGAGGGCTCTCGCCACTATGTCGCCTCTGTGAGTTTCTATGAATGCTTTCTGGCCTATTCCCTCTGCGCCTCCGTAGAAGTGTCCTGCGTTGAAGAGGAACACCAGCGTTCTCCTCGTTTTCTCGCCGAGCTGGGCGAAGTACTTTGCCAACGCTAAAACCACGGCGCAGCCTGAGGCATCCTCAACAGCGCTCTGGAAGGGGCCGTCGTGATGTGAGTGAACCAGTATGACCTCGTCGCTTTCCCCTGGAAGGACGCCGTAAACGTTATGCGTCACCGCGGGCTTAACATCAGCTTTAAGCACCATCCTGACTTTAACCCTGCCTCTCTCAAGCATACCCCTCAGTCTCGCCCCTGTCTCCCTGCTCACCCAAAGTCCGGGCAGAGGCCTCATGACGCCGTCGTAGGGCGCATAGTAGGCGAGCTCCTCTCCGAGCTTAGGGTAATCTTCGAGTACCCCTATAAAGCCGGATGCATTATGCCTGCATGCCAAGTCGTACGCGTCGTAGCCCCCCGCCAGGAGCCCCATGCCCAGACAGTTGGTGCGTATCCAAGCTGCAGGGTGAACCCAGTCCGGCGTAATAGTGTTTCTCGGGTCATGAGTGAAGTATGCTATGGAGCGGAGGAGTGAAACTGGGAGAGGGAGAAACCTGACGCTGACCATAGCCACCTTCCCTTCAACATCCGTCATTTCAAAGTCTCTGGCGCCTCCCTCACCAACGTAGACCAGCTCGCCCTCCAAGCCCCCATCACCAGTAGGAGTGGTGTATGGAATGTAGAAGCAGGGTAGCTTTTCGGTCGCCCTGCCCACCTTAGCCTCCAGCTCCCATTTCGTAGCAGTCCAGAGAGTTATGTCGATAGGCTCCATGCGTACGTCTTCAAAGCCGAACTCAAAGAGCTTGTCGCGGAGATACCTTTCAGCCTTAAGGTCGCCTTCACTCCCCGGAACCCTCCGCCCCAGAGAGTGCAGGTCGAGAACCCACTGGAAAATTTCATCCTCAGATGGAAGATTACTATAAACCAAAAAAGGCGCCTCCTCTCTCTAAACAGTAATTATTCACAACTTCTAAATAAAATGTTTTCCAGCCATGTGAACGCGATAAAGAGAAAAATAGCTTATGGTAAACGTGGAGAATAAGGGGGAATGTGACCGAAGCGCTCGAAGGGGCATCGGAATAGAGTTGTAGCTGAGCCAGCTACCTAGGCTTAAACGCAAAAACACACTTCTCCTTTCTGACCACGCTTGCCATGAAACCGGCTTTTTCAAGTCTAGCGGCGACACCCTTAGCCAAGTCTTTTCCACGTATGAGCTGTCCAGGCGAACCCACATAATGGAAGAGGGCCCCGCCCGGCTTGAGCACCCTAAAAAGCTCCCCGTAAAACTCTTGAGAGTACAGCTCGCCTGCGAGGCCGAAGCGGGGAGGGTCGTGGAGAACCCTGTCGAACGAGGCGTCCTCAAAATTTCTGACAACCTCAAAGGCGTCACCGCGGATCAAGACAGCTCCCTCAAGCTCCCGCGACCACGGATTGTACTCGGCGAACCTCAGGACAGTCTCAGACCTCTCTATGCTCGTAACCCTAGCCCTCCTCCGGAGGGCATGGATAGCAGTGTAGCCTAGACCTGTGCATATGTCAAGCACCCTGTCGCCGGGCTTAACGCCGAGAACCCTAACCTTTCGCCTAGAGTCCTCCCACGGCGTCATCCCCAAAACCCTGTGCATGTAGACGCCGTTCACCTGCAGCGTTGGAGCAGAACCCTCAGCCACACACCTAAGCTTATAATAAGCCCCCTCAGCCGGATTCCACTCCTCAAGCAGCCTGACCCCGCCCCCCTCAACCACGCACACCGAGCCGTCACACCTCCCAGCAAACTCGCGAAGCAAGCCGACATCCACGCTTACACCCCCCGGCAGAAAAGCCAAGCCACCGTCAACCCTAACTCTACAAACACTCAAGCCGAGATCCAAGCTGGCCTCAACCACCCCCTCCCCGCTGCAAATCCGCCCAGCCTCCCAACAACACAGGACAGGCAAACCTCTAAATCTAAAAGACCAAAACTTCAAACCCAACACCCATCAGCCACACAAAAACAAACATGAAAATATTCGTTACGCAAAAAACCCAACGGCGAGAAAAACAAACACGAAAACACGAAAAACAATCAAAAAAAGGAGAAAGTTAAGGGCAACCCGGTCACATAAACTCCCTGTTCACTTCCAAGGCCAGTGCATGAACGACTCGTAAATCAGAAGCCACAGAATGCCGCCGAGCACAAACCAGCCGAGGACACATGAGGCAGCCAAGTGCTGCATCGCCGCCTGAACCTCTAGTAACGGGGTCATCCCACTCATCAAAAGCACCGGCACAGCCATCCCCGGCGCTACCCCCGCCGGCAACCACATCTCCAGCGTAGAAGAGGGGAGCCCGGCTACGGCGCTTGCAAGCTCGGAATATCCCATCCATGCGAAGTAGGCTAGTGCTTGGAGTCCTGAGGCGCCGGCGACGACACCCGCCCACGATAGGGACATTGCTATGGACGGCATTCCCAGCACGACGAAGAACACTATGACGCCCGCTACGACTGCGACCACCAGAGCTAGTATTTTGCCCATGAGACCCTTAGCGGCGAACCAGTGCATCTGGAACGGGTGTTGAATCACCAGTATAGCTAGTATTATGCAGAGCAGAAGGGCTGTTACGTTGGCAGGAGCCCTTATAGGTATAGTCAACGGGATCACCAATTCAACCGACGGCGAGGATCTAGTAAATCCTAGAGAGTATGCGAAAACATGTGGTGCTGTTCCTATGATTGGTGTAAGGACAAGCCAGAGCACTACGCCAATTATTATCCCCGTGATAATGTTGAGTAGGCCCTTTACTGGTTGTTTTCTAGCGTCGTATGGCCTGATTAGTCCTACGATGCTGAAGCCGGCTATTACGCCGACCAACAAGGAGAGCCATTGATCGTAGTGGTTGAACGGTGCCAGTGGCTGTAGTAACGTGGTGAATAGGTCGTGGCCTGGCAGATACATCTCGTAGAACGTCGCTCCACTCCAAGCTAGGGTGTTGAAGATCAAGTATAGTATGCCTGCTATTATCCATGAGATCACGGTGTACATGGCTCCTCTTACTATTGGGTGCAGTGTGGGCTTCTTCGGCACTATGGGCCAGAAGTCAAGCTGAGTTGCCCATATTGGGAACACTAGGAAGCCGCATGTGCCTAGTAGCAGCATCTCGTAGCCCTTGAAGCCCACGGCTCCGAGGACGTAGAAGGTCACGAAGGCGAGGATTAATGAGAGGGCCGCTGTGATTAGCCCGTTCACGGGCTGCTTGGGTGGCGCCGCCCTCTGGAACGGCATGCAGAGGACTGCGATTACTATGAACCAGACGATGCCGAAGACTATCACCGCCATCCAGTCGAGCGGGTATCCTAGTGGGTTAAGGATGACAGTCTCTGCGCTTCTCAGAGCTAGGGCTGGGGCTAAGAGCGCTGCGAGCGGCTCGTTGACGCCAAGTACAGGTAGTGCCTCGTGGAGGACGTAGGCGTCCATTACTACTAGTCTTGTTAGTATTCCTCCTATTGGGTTTAGGAGTACCGCGTACATTATGAAGGCGATGGAGTATATTGTGAGCAGGGACAGCACTCCGAGCCAGGGCTGCTTAAATTTTCCTACTTCCTCTCCCGCCATTTCTGAATTCCTCCTCTCCCAAAGTTTGGTTTCCCTATCTTTCAGGGCATATTTAAATTTAACGTTTATTGTTGGCCGAATATTCGGCAGGCGCCTTATTTTTTTCGCCTTTTTCATCAGCTTACGAAAAACCAATTTAAGGATAAACGTAAAATCGTGCGGAATTCTTAAAGAAGGATCAGTTTCCATATTTTTATCACTTTATTACTTAACTTTTAGTGTTTGAAGAGTACACGTGGGAATTAAATCTTGCAGGCGGCGTTTTATTTCTCACCGAGAAATGGGGGTTGGTGGTTGGAGGGCGGTAATTTGGGGCATGATTCCGGTTTAACTGTTTGGACCATTGGGACGAGCGTCAGGTCGGCTGAAGAGTTCATTTCCATCCTGAAACGTCTTGGCGTCGAGGTCGCTGTTGACGTGAGGAGGTTTCCCACTTCCCGGTTTGAATGGTTTAAGAAAGGAGGGTTGAAGCGTGTTCTGGGGGAGGCTGGAGTAGAGTATGTTCACCTTGAGGGGCTTGGCGGGTACCGAAAGGGCGGATATGGGGAGTATATGAGGACGGAGGAGTTCATGAGGGCTTTCATGGAGCTTTTGCGTATTGTGGAGAGCGGGAGAAGGGTTGCCTTGTTCTGCTCGGAGCGGCTGTTCTTCAAATGCCACAGGAGGTTTATAGCGGATGAATTGGCACGTAGAGGAATAACGGTTATTCATGTGATTGATGAGGGGAAAACCTGTGTGCATAAGGTTAGGGAATAGTCAGCCGAATGGGATTCGAGTTGGACTGACGGGAGTGTGGACGCGGCGAGTGTTGCCTTTCACGGTGTTCTTGGTATTCCTAGAATCGATTTCACCATGTTTTCTCTCGCCCATTCTTTTTCGCTCACGAACTCCATTATTAGGGCTACTTGGGGTGGTTTGGGGAAAATGCGTTCAACGATCTCGCTTACGCTTAGTCCTTCCCTGTACATTTCTCCAACTTGTTCTTTGAGGTTTTTCAGGTATGTTAGGTATGCTTCCACCTCCAGCCTGCTCATTGGTCCTGGACCGCCGAAGGCCATTTCAAAGTCCTTTTTAAGCACGTTCTCAAGAGACTTTATTGTTACGTTGACTTCCTCCTCCCTCATCCAGACCGCCTGTTTATCCGATATTGCTAGGTCTCCGCTGAACAGGAGGCCGTCAGCCAAGAAGGAGACGTGGTCGAATGTGTGGCCGGGTGTCTCTATTACTTCGACATCCACCTTGCTGAAGCTCATGAACTTGTCTAAGGGTTCTGCTTTAACAGGCTCGGGCTGCCCCCAAACCACCCTTCTATACTGAGGTATCCTAGGCGGCGTCTGGAGAAGAGGGATGGTCTTCTCGGATGCGAAAACTTCAGTGCCCCCGCCCCTAAGTAGGGGGGCAGCCCCCACGTGATCCTCATGGTAGTGGGTTATGAGTAATACTTTAGAATTCTTGAGCGCATCGGTAACTTCCCTTGCAATGTTGGGGCAACCGCAGTCAAACACCACATCCCTGTATCGGTAGAAGTGAGTCCAGTAAAGAACTCTTCCCTCTACTTCCGTCCCGCACTTAAAGACTTCGACACTATTAATCAGACTGCGGATTATCACTCAGTCAGCCTCCAGGATCCCTTTATGCTCTTCCTTTCCGTGATTGTCATTTAAAATTAACGAGAGAGATGCGAAGAATAATGGAGCCGTTCATCTTTTAATTCATAAGGTGTTGATAACTAAGTTTATAAGCTTAGTAGGGAAAACTAGGAATAAAAATGGGCTCACGTAGTTGATGGAAAGAGGGGTGGGTGTGGGTCTGAGGTGTTTGCATGGTTTCCCATGTAGATATTTTGAGGCATGTCCTTAACGAGGTTAAGAGCGGGATAAAGATTGATGGCTGGAGAATTACTTGGGGGGACATGCGCTACGCTTTCATTTCCCGTGAGCTTTTGATGCGTATAACTGTGGAGCTGATGAAGTTTTTCGGGGCTTTCTTCAGGGAAGCTGTGCTCAGGTTTACTGCTTTATCATGCTTCGCAGAGGCAAGCTGCATGATAAACATGGGCGTCCCTCCAGAAGGGGTTGTTAAAAAATGCGCCGAGTTCGTCAGCGCGTCAGGCTGGGGGCTTGTTGACGTGGTTGAAGTTGACTTTAAAAAGCCGAGGGTAACAATTAGAATGTACAATCCAAGCATCGCCTCGTGGTTCAAGAACAATGTTAAGAATCTCGAGGAAACGTTTCCTTTTTATGAGTGTGCATGGTGGGGTTACAGCTGGGTTGGGGTTGTGAAGGCGGCTCTCGAAGCTATGGGCATAGAGGCGCCGCCATTAGTTTACAGGGAGACAAAGTGCTGCGCTAAGGGAAATAGGTATTGTGAGTTCGTCATTGAAGAGGGGGAGGAAGCTAAGAATAACATGGAGTCGTACATGTCGAGGGAGTTATTCAATTATAGGAACATCAAAAAACTCGCTGATGGAAGATACATGTATGGAGACCCAAGGGAGACCATAAGTTTATTCCTCAGGATCCTAGAAGCAAGAAATGACGGAAGCATAGGGATAATGGAAGGAGACAGCGTGCTTATGGCGCCTAGCCTGCTCTTTTCCCTCGCCTACTGGATTATACCACTCGAGAAGTTTGGAGAAGCCATTAACACAGCATACAAAAAGGCATGTAACGGATATGGCGAGTACCTTGCAAAACAAGGAGGAAAATACGGGGCGGAAGCCATACTACGCTTCTTCTTCTCATCAGCATCATCAATGGGGTGGGGGGGAATGGAAGTCACAGAATTCACAGAGTCGAATATAAAATTTCGTATTTACCAATCTCTCTATGGAGAAGATGGGGGAGCTTATATTAAATTAAAGGGGTTAGAGCCTCGACCAGTTTGTGCTCCGGTAGGATATATTGCGGAGGGCGTCATCAATTACTTCGCCGAGAAGGAAGAGGGATCACCTCTAACGGTGAAAGAGGAAAAATGCATAGCGAAGGGAGACAAGTACTGCGAATTCACCATAGAAAAATAAAAGCCGAATCCTCAAGATGACATCTGTTCAGCTCTTCATTGTAAGTGAGCGATGGCTGGACTGTGAGTGGTGAAAAGAGCCTACCACGCAGACGGCTTCCTCGGCAGGCCATAAAAGCCTGGAGGCCGTTGGCAAAGCAAGTGGTGGGCTTAAATAACAGGTCGACGGTTGTTCATAGTCCCTTTAACGGGAAGCCGCATAATTACAACAGAGTTTTTACAGCTGAAAAAGACTTAGTTAGAGTGCTGCCGCTATCTTAGTGGTGTGTGCCCGGTGAGCAGGAACTCGCCTTTTTCGATCAGTTTTTTCAGCATTCTGGAGAGCATGTTGGCTCTACTCCTATTAGACTGCCTTAAAACAATAGGGACATCTTTCCCGTTAACCTGGATGCTCCCACACATCCTAGAGCCCTGTTCGGGGCATAGGTGGAGGCAAGTGCAGCAGTTGAAGCACCTAGTTTTGTCGATGCCTCTCCTAGAGAACGCCTGTGTTGGACAGTACTTCTCCACTTCACAAACTTCTCTCTCGCACTCCCTGCACTTCCCGGTGTCGAAGCGCACCTCTAGCTCGACTCCCTGCCATACGCTGCGATAACTGCTCTCAGCGATTTGAGTGCGGGTGTTTACGTCCATCACTGGAAGCTTGATGTTTTCATCTAAAACCCTCAATCTTTCGAGTACTCCTTCGTCAATCACGGGGATTGGCACTGCTATGGAAGTTATACATTCTGGCCCGCTGGAGGTCGTGAAGCCGCCCATAAACTCGGGCTTCATCCCCCTCATGTCGGCGACCACGGAAAGGTTTGGGCGTTCCTTGCTGCTTCTCGTCCCCTCACCGGCCACGTACCCCACTGCCCCGTTCACCAGTATTCTCGTGCCGAAGCCGATAACCCGCATGTCGGGGTCGTTCTCCAAGGGGTTGACCTCACCCGTACCCGAAACCGTCGCCTCCTTCAACGGGCCCTTTAAACCTGTAACCGAAAAAATGGTGCTCACGGTGCCAATTCTAGTGTTGACGAAGGCGACGTAGTTTCTGAAGGCGCTCCGCGTCGTGAACATTCTGGCGAAGGGCATCTCGTCTATTGTAACCTCCTTCTCGAAAATTTTCCCGGCTGCCTTAACCTTCACGTGAACCGGCCTTCCCTCGACGATGTCCCGGAAAAGGTGACCCCCACCATAGCTGCGACTTGCATGGGATGTTCCATAAACGATCAAGTCCACCACCCCCAGCCTCTCATTGGGGCATGGTCCAGGGAAGGCTGGGACGCCGTTAAGCCATGCCTCCTCTGCCCTCTCAAGCACTCCTCTTTCGGCAACTGGCACAACGATGACAGCTGCAGTCCCCGACATAACAGCGCACGTTGCGGTCGTGACAACGTCGACATCGTCGGCGTGAACTTCCTCGCCGTTCCTGACCATACGCTTAAACTCTTCAGCCGTGAAGACCACAGCCTCCCCCCTCAATATTTTGTTGTTAATCTCGCTGACGCTCTTCAACCAAACCTCCTCCTCAACGGTCAAACATACCTAAAATGAGAAATGTAAATCTTGCTATGAGGGATAAAAATGAAAGATAAGGGCAGCTACTTTAGAGCTGTAATTTCAATCGTCGGTGTGGAGATTGGCTGCTTGAAGAGTTTCTTCTCAAGCCACAGTGAGACGTTGACCAAGTTTATCAGCACTGGGACCTCGATGAGTGGCCCTATGACTGCTGCGAACGCCTGCTCTGAAGCTATGCCGAAGACTCCTACGCAGACGGCTATTGCCAATTCGAAGTTGTTGCTCGCCGCAGTGAACGCTATGGTTGTCGTTTCAGGATAGTTGAAGCCGAGTTTCCATACCATTATGAACGAGGCAAAGAACATTATGACGAAGTAGAGCACCAGCGGTATCGCCACCTTCAGAACGTCCAGCGGCAACGTAACTATGGCTCCGCCTTTAAGCGAGAACATAACGACTATCGTGAAGAGTAGCGCTGCGAGGGTGAGGGGGCTAATCTTTTTCATGAAGACGTTGTCATACCACTCTTTGCCCCTCCTGCCTATGAGCGCGTAGCGCGTTATGACGCCGCCCGCGAACGGAATGCCGAGATATATGAGCACGCTCTTCGCTATGTCAACTATGGAGACGTTAACCGCCGACGCTCCGGAGGCGGAGATAGCGAATCCGATGAAGCGGAGCTCCGGACTTAACATCCAAACCCACCATGGAACCTCGGCAAGCCAAACAGGTACACCGCTAATCCATGCTGGAAGCAAAGTAACGTACAGGTAAGCCAGTATCGAATACATGAGCATCTGGAAGACCGAGTTTAAAGCCACTAGGACAGCGCAGAGCTCACCGTCCCCCCTCGCAAGCTGATTCCAGACCAGAACCATCGCTATGCAGCGTGCAAGTCCAACTATCGTCAAGCCAATCCTGTACCCTGGCAAGTCTGGTAGCAAAGTCCATGCAAGCACAAACATGAGTGCTGGACCCATAATCCAGTTCTGTATAAGCGAGATGCCGAACGCGCCCTTAATGTTCTTGAGCCTTGAAAGCTCTTCATACTTCACCTTGGCGAGAGGAGGGTACATCATGAGTAGCAGTCCTATCGCTATGGGAAGCGACACCGTGTCCAGCCTTAGCCTGTCAAGAATTCCGCTGAACTCTGGCATAACAGCACCCAAACTGACGCCAAGCGCCATGGCTAAGAATATCCACAGCGTCAAGTACTTGTCCAGCAGGCCAAGTTTGACCTCTCTGCTCAAAGTTGCAACCCCACTACTCCTAGTCTGGAGGAACATTCATTTATCTGACTACATAAATTTTTCTTTAAAAAATATGAATAAATATAAAAAATATAAAATGCAAGTATTAAGAAAAAGATATTTTAAACACACGACCTCTTCCGGGCATTCAGCGGGACGATGCACCATGAAACCGTATAGGCAGCCGTGCCCCAAAGGGAGAACGCCTCGGGAAGGTTATCTTTTTAAGTTTTTACTCTTAGTGATCTGTGGGTGGGGTTATGGACATACATGAGCTCAAAGTCGGGACTCCTGGAACGATTCTTCCCCCCTTCGAGAATGTTGTGAAGAACGCGAGGAGAGCTGAGGAGCTGGGCTACGACTCGTGCTGGTGGCCTGACCATCTCATGGGCTGGATCCCTGAGTCGATATGGACGCCCGACATAGCTGAGATCGCAGCATACCAGAAAAGCCCTCACACATACTTTGATGCTTTAACCACTATATCTGCTGTGGCATGTCACACTTCTAAGCTCCTGCTGGGGACAAGCGTAACCGAGTGCTTCAGGAGGCATCCTGCAATGCTTGCCCAAGCAGCCTTAACGTTAGACCACATTTCCAAGGGCCGCTTCATCCTTGGCATAGGAGCCGGGGAATACGAGAACATTGAGCCCTACGGCATAATATACGAGAAGCCCGCGTCTAGGCTTGAGGAGGCGCTGAAAATAATAAGGCTCCTCTGGGAGAGCGAGGGCAAAGTCGACTACGACGGGCAGTTCTGGAAGCTGAGGGACGCCGTGCTGACCCTTAAACCCTACAGGGAGGAGTGCTACCCGCCTATATGGGTTGCGGCTCACGGCGAGAGAACAATGAGGATCACGGGGAGGCTGGGTGACGGCTGGTTCCCGACGTACATGCCACTTGAAAGGTACAAGGAGGGGTTGAAGATTGTCAGGGATGAGGCGCGGAGGGCTGGTAGGGATCCGGAGAGCGTGACGCCCGCCATGTGGTGTTACACCGTCATAGACGAGGACCCGGAGGAGTGCCGCAGGCTACTCGCTTCCCCAATGATCAGAGCCTTCACGTTGACCATGCCCTACTACGCGTTCGAGGAGCTCGGCTACAGGCACCCCTTAGGGGAGAAGTCTGTTCCTTTTTCTGACTACGTGCCTACGAGGTATGGAAGGGAGCAGGTGATCAAAGCCCTAGAGAAGGTTCCCGTCGAGGTCTGCGAGAGGTACACGCTCAACGGGACACCGGACGACATCATCAAGAAGCTAGAGGAATACCTCAAAGCTGGCCTCAGGCACGTCGTGCTCTGGAACATCACGTTCTTTGGCGACATGAAGAAGGTGCGCCCGTCCTTCACTGCCATGTCAAGGATCCTGGAATACATAAAGGGATAAGTGCGGGGTTCCCAGCGCTTTTAGAAGCGGGAATGTTTAAGCGGGACGGCGTGAGGTGCCTCGAAAACTTCCCCCCTCGTTTTCATTAGAAACTCCTTTAAGATTGCCGCATCCTAGAGTAAAAAAGTAAAAATGAATTCGTTTACAGGGTGTTGAGGTATGAACTGGCTTTCCGCCGCCGCCTCGGCCGCGATAGGGCTCTGCTCCGGCTGCGTGACAGGGTTGATGGGCGCAAGCGGCGTGCTCATCGTCGTGCCGGCTCTCACCATGGCTCTGGGGCTGCCTGTCCACGCTGCGATTGGTACCAGCCTCGCGGTGGACGTGATAGCCTCGCTAATTGTAACGTACATATACTATAGGCGTGGGAACGTGGACGTGAGGTCTGGTGTCTGGCTGGCCTTTGGTGCGGTGCTTGGGGCGCAGTTTGGCAGCATGCTGGCGGCTTACATGCCAGAGTTTGAGCTTGGAGGGGGATTCGGTTTTTTCCTGATAATAAGTGGAGTTGGACTGTGGAGGGAAGATGTGCGCCGCAGGCTACGCCTATTCTCAGGTGCGTCAGCGTCGTCAAGCGTGAGTGACGAAGGAAGAATAAATGTTAGGATGAGGCAGGCTGCGGCATCCCTCGCCATAGGATTCTTGATCGGCGTTGTGAGTGGTGTCTTCGGCGCTGGCGGCGGAGTCATGTTTCTCCTGGTTCTGATCTTTCTTCTCAAGTATCCTGTTCATAGGGCTATTGGAACGTCGACGCTCATAATGGCTTTGACGGCCCTCTCCGGCACTCTAGGATACGCCATGAACGGGGACGTGAACTTCTTGGCAGCTGTCATCGTTGGGGCTGGAACCGTGGCTGGAGGAAGAATTGGGGCGGTTTACGCTAACAGGGCACCGGAGGAAAGGCTCGCAAAAATTATTGGGGCATTGTTCGTGTTTCTGGGGGTGATGATGATCGCTGAGCAAATCATATGACTTCAACGGAGGCCCCGTTCACGTTACGCTTATTTTCCCTTCAGTATAGTGATGCTTCGGAAGGAGATTTCCGTGGAATGATGCCAACTGCACCATGTTTCTGAGAATTAGTTCCCTAAGGAGGCGGGATGATGAATGATAAAAGGCATTTTCTGGACGCTTTCTTCAACCCTCGTTCGGTGGTTGTTGTTGGGGCGACTGAAACTCTTAGTTTCGGCCACGTTCCAACGAAGAACATTCTCTCTCATCCGGGCGTCGAAAAATACCTTGTAAACGTTAAGGGCGGAAGGGTTATGGGGGCCGACGTGCTCAAATCCGTGAGCGAGCTCCCCGAGGGAGTTGACCTCGCCATCGTCATGGTTCCAAGTGGTGCGGTGCCGGGGGTCGTGAAAGAGTGTGCTGAAAAGGGGATCCGACACGTTATAATAGAGTCGGCTGGATTCTCTGAAACGGGGAGTGAAGGAGCCCGGCTGGAAAAGGAAATAGTGGAGGTTGCCAAGGCTAACGGGATGAGGGTGATAGGGCCTAACTGTGTTGGCGTGGTTAACACGTCCAACATGTTTACTACAGCTGACGTTGACGTGGCAGCCCTCGTAAAAGGCGGCGTCGCTTTAGTAGCGCAGTCGGGGGTTTTCGGAACAGCGCTCGTCGACAGGGCATGCTCTGAGGGCCTAGGACTAAGTAAAGTGGTCACCCTAGGGAACAAATGCGACGTTGACGAGGTGGACGTGGTGGAGTACCTAGCGGACGACGAGGAAACAAAGGTTATAGGTCTATACGTGGAGGGCGTCAAACATGGGAGGGGAAGGAAAATGATCGAAGTTTTCAGAGCTGCGTCGGCGAGGAAGCCCGTAATAGTGCTGAAGTCTGGGAGAACAGAGGCAGGTTCTAAAGCTGTGAGGAGCCACACGGGGAGCTTGGCTGGAAGTGACAGGGTATTCGATGCCGCCGTAAGGCAGTCGGGGGTTATAAGGGTGGAAAGCATAGACGAGCTCTTCTACACCACCATGGTCTTAGCCTCCCAGCCTCTCCCAGCTGACGGCGACGTGGCCATACTCACAAACTCAGGCTCGCTCGGAGCGATGATGTGCGACGAGCTGGAGTCACTGGGAGTAAAACTTGCAGCCTTATCGCCTGAGACGATGGACGGACTCAAGAAAGCGGCACCTCCATGGGCGTCCTGCAGAAACCCCGTGGACGTTGGACCAGCAATAATAGAGTCGGCATTACCAGCTGTCGAGTTGCTGGGGCGTGACCCGAACGTCGGCTTAATAATAATGATCTTCGCCATACCTGGAATAGTGTCGAGCCCACGCTACTTCGGAGCAGACATCACCCCATTTTTCGAAACACTCGGCGAGACCGTGTCAAGTGCAGGAAAGCCGGCAGTAGCCCTAGGATTCGGAGATGAGAGAATAATAAAAGTGGCCGAGAAAGGCTTCGGGAAGACTCGCATTCCAGTCCTGAGAAACCTGACTCTGACGGCCAGAGCCGTGGCGGCACTATACAAGTACAAGAAAATTAAAGAAGCCAAAAAACGATAATAACCAGCATTCGGCGAAAACTGTAAGAGAGTAAAGCGAGTTTTTCCACTCGGGACAAACGTAGAAAACACTTAGTTTAATGTCTAAGGAGCTACACGGCTGAAGACCTTGTGTGCTTCCTACTTCAACGATGAGCCTGAAGGCACCGGTGTGAACGCCCATAGGGTTATTGCTTTTCGACCGCGCTTCTTATTTTTTCTTCTGGTCCGTCAAATATGACTTCTGTTTGGTCGAGGTTTCCTATGAGAGGAGTGTTATGATTGTTGGAGCCAAAAAAAGAGGAGAGTTTTAATTTTAAATGTTTTTACATGAGTTTGGGCGCTATCCGCTGTCTGGCTTCTTGGTGGATCACATTTACGATGTAGTTCTCTAGCTGAAGTAATGCTGCGTTGTTTGAGAACAGGGTGACAAGGTAGTAATACCATGCGGCAGGGTTGCTGGATGCATTGTCTTCCTTTATGCTTTCTGCGCTGCATTGGGATGAGCCCACGTTTGGCTCGTAGTCGTTGAAGTGAACCGTTATGCTGTGGTTTGATGACGGCCAGTTGGGGACGTTTATGACGTGCGTTCCCTTGCCGCCTCGCGATACGAGTTCAAGAGTTATTACCCCATCTGGAGGATCTGTTGTGGATGCCTCAATGTAAAGGTCGACCCCCGTCTGGAATAATAAGCTATGGAACTGTTGAATTGGCGTGTTAAGATCGCTTTGCCCGTCTGAATCTTTATCATAAACCCATATTCCGCACACCAGCTTGGTGACGGGGCAGTGCATGGGAGTTATAACGTTGGTGCCGTTAATCTTTAAGACGTCGTTCATGCTTCCTTGGTCACCCCAGAACTCCTTGTTTCTTATGATTAGTAGAGAGGTGTGGCTGTCGCTTCTGTTAACTTGGTCTGCTATCCCTCCTGGAGCCGATGTGAGTAATGTCAGCCAGTAGTTGCTTCTCGTGAAGGGTTCAAAGTAGAAGTGGTGGGCTACTCTATCCTCACGTAGAAGGACGAACTCGTAGTACGCGCTACGGTTGGCTTGGAAGGGCCCCCACTTCCCATTGGGCCCCGTTATGGAGAATGTCGCGTCTGGGCTGTCACGAAGCCTATGGCCATTACTGCTGTTGACCTCCCAGATTTCCAAGGTGCCACTGACGTTGTCATTGTAAGTGTTATACGGGAAGATGACGACTCTCCCGGAGACGTTAACGTAGTCTGAGGTCTCGGGGACTATGTTTGTCGTTGCGGGATCTTTCCAGTTGATGAAGCGGAATATCTCGGCGAAGGTCTCAGCTGATGTGCAAGCGTCGGTATGTGTTTGATCGTAGAACCAGATGTTCTTTGTAGCGCCCACAAGACCCAACAATAGTCCTCCGGAACGCCAAGAGGAAAGATTAGTCCATATTGCCAGCGTAGGCACCAGTGCGGGAGCTGATCGTCCACTGCTTCCATCTATGTTTATGTAGTAGGCGACCTTTTCGCAGTGTCCTGGAGCGCTCAGGTAGTTAAGTGATACATATGTGCCAAGCGAGTGGCCGATGAGGATCACCTTATTGCTTCCCGTTGCCGCCCGAACCTGATCGATCGTTGCATCTAGACGCGCCAAAACGGTGCTTAGGTTTTCAACGGTGAAGCTTGAATCATACTCGAATGCCACCAAGTACTCGGGCGGGTACCCGTTGCTTGTAAACCGCATGGCTTGTGACATGAATTGCTGAGCTGAACCTGCGCCGCCGTGAACAAACACTATAGGCATCATGGAAGGAGGACTAGGAGTGGGTAGATAAAGTGCAATCCAATACGGAGGCTCACTCGCCTTACTGGCTGCAGCGCCACCGACGGTAACACCGGCCAGCACGATTAGAAGTATGAACACTAGAGCTTCAGCTTTACGCATCTCTCCCTCCACCTACCTTTTGTTGTAAATAAACCCCTCTTCCCCTTTTATAACATTTACGTAAATATACTGCTAAGTGGTTATACGTCTCAATTTTTCTCCCTTTTAGGTTGTGATCCTCGCCACCTCACCCCTGCCAATCTGTTTGTCTCATAGAGCGGTTCCCCAGTTTGCCGCAGCCCTGTCCACCAAGTTAAACATTGTCCAGTTACCCAGCTCTTTAAACATTAAGCTTAAATACAACACAAAAAAGGATTAGTTCTTAAAAAAGTGGTGGGAGGAGCTCAGAGTGTCTGAAGGAAAATTTAAGCAGCCTTGGTTGGGCGTTCTATCCCTCTTCACGGTATACGCTATAAGCTATCTAGCATACGCGGTCTTCCTAAACCCTGTGGGAAGACTGCTTTCAAAGCTGGTAGTAGGGAACGCCTTTCTACTTTACAACCTGTTGTCGACGAGTCTTGGAAGCAGTATGGCTGCAGTCATAGCCCCAGCTTTAGCTATGAGGAATGCCGAGATAACGCATCTTTACCCATTAGGCTACCCACTCGACTGGATGGCGGTAATCGTCTTCGGCATCATCTGGTTCGTAGCGATCGCAGTGCTCTGCGCCCCCCTCGAAAGAAAGGAGCAACCCAAGCAACCTCAAACAGGTCTGATAGTTGCAGCTCTTTCGCTGATCCTAGCCTTTGCAACTTTCTGGGTTCTTGGCACGTTTTTCCAGATGAAAGGTTACGAAATGCTTTTGCTCGGCACCTGCGGCTTCCTAGTGTTCCCGATATGGGCTACCCTACTCCACTACTGGCCCATCGCGGCAAAGAAGCCGGATATGCACCCGGTGGCTAGAGGGGCGATATTCACGGTTGCCTCATGGGTGATAACGGCTGTGCTTTACTGGGTCATTAACACGCTGGCTTGGTCTGGGGCGAAATTCTGGGAAATGTACAATGTTGGAGGCAACCTTTTCACCACGCTGCTTCAACCATCGGCGCCGTTCAACCACTACGACCAGTGGATGTCACTGTTAGTTGCCATAATACTGGGCGTTAACATCATTGGGCTGGTCAACCCATTTGAAGGTAAAAGCCAGCCGGTGAGGGGAATAATAAACCTGGTTCTCGCAGCGGTGATCGGTGTAATCCTTTGGTTCGTGTTCATGATGCTTCTAGGACGCACCCCACAGCTCTTCGTTCTCAAAGTATCAGTCACAACCATAATGACCATCACGGTGATGATTCCACTGCATATCTCGATGCCGTCGCCTGGAAACGTGACGGTCTACCTGCTCTGCATCGTGTTGGTTATACTGATAATTCGGTACCTCTTCGATATGTACTGGTTCGCCGATAAGGGTGTAAGGGGCAGAGTGATGGCGGTAGCAGTGTCATTCATAGTGGGCACCATATTATTCTTCGCCGCGATAGCTTACTCACCGGTAGCTATGGCCCTTTCATTAGCAGGGATCGTCGCAGACGTCTCAGGATTACAGGCACTCGCCTACATGGAACTCCTGCAGTACCTCGGCATAGCAGCACTCGTCCCCAACCCGATTATAATAATTTCAGGCATAACGCCACTGCTAGAGGTTCAAGCTGCAATGGAACACTTAGCCACAGTACTGACCTTCGGCTGGTTCGTGCTCAGCGGCATAATGTGGCTTCTGATATACGTGGCGTTCAACCACTGGCCTTGGAAGTGAGCAGGGGCTAGTGACCACGCCCCTTAACTTCCCCCTATTTTTCCTTTAGCAGCGACCTTTTCCGTCTTTAGTTCCCTGTTCCGCTGATTTCTTAGTTTCCATGCTCCTAATAATAGGTTGTTTCAGTCACGAGGGGTAAAGAAGTTCTGCTTCGTCGCTAACTTATGATTGGCGGATTTCACGGGAAAGTAGGTTTTTAAAGTAGGTTTTTAAATTTGCCTGCTCTCTATATATATTAGGTTGACGGGGTGGCGGAGTGTGGTTGAATGATCCGAGTTTGGGCTCCTTCTGAGAAGCTTTCCGAGAGGGTTAGGAGGCTTAGGGAGGAATACTTCTCCTTTGAGAAACGTCACACCAACGAGGTGATCGCTTACACTACTGGCACACCGTGGGACGAGGTTTTCTCTTACCACGACTGGGGTGTAGTTCCCGAGCTATTCCGTTTTCTTCCGGCAATGGGGGACACCCTTAAAACTTTGGCAATAAAGGTTGACCTCCCCGAAGGTTTCTGGAAGGAGAGCTTGCCCGTCAGGAGGGCCATATTCTTCAGGAGGGTGATCGAAGAGTATCTTCCGGTGAGGATCCTCAACGGCGAGCTTATAGTCGGCTTCAATTTTAACACAGCCATGTCAAAATGTTTCACAAAGAAGGAGGCGGAAAAGTGGAAGAAAGCCGAAGAGAGCTGGTTCAGGAGAATGGTTAAACTCTCCGACTTGGGCGTAATGAACTGTGGCGCTATTCCCGGACACGTAATACCCAACTACAAAAAGGTTCTTGAGAAGGGGTTTAGTGGGATAAGGGACGAGCTCTTCCAGTTGATGGAGAGACATGAGGACGAGGCGAAAAGGGATTACGTGAGGGCTATGATTATAGCTGTCGAGGCGGTCAAAAGGTTCGCTGAGAGGTACGCCGAGGAGGCTGAAAGACTGGCGGAGAGGGAGGATGACGAGGGTAGGCGGGCTGAGCTACTCGAGATAGCTAGAATATGCAGGAAGGTCCCGTGGGAGCCCGCCGAATCCTTCTGGGAGGCACTGCAGTCCGTCTGGTTCACGCACATGCTCGTTATGGCTGCTGAAAGCTACCCGGGACCCGGGTTGTCGCATGGAAGATTCGACCAGTACATGTATCCGTACTATAGGAGGGACATTAATGAGGGCAGGCTGACGAGGGAGGTAGCGAAGGAGCTCCTCCGCTGCTTCTGGGTGAAGCACAACTATGCCTACGACTATATGGGGAAGATAGGAAACCAAGGGATAAACTCGGGCTTCGGACAGCTGATAACGATAGGCGGGATAAGAAGGGATGGAAGTGACGCCGTTAACGAGCTTACATGGCTCGTCCTTGAGGTGGCAGAGGAAATGAACATGCTTGAACCCAAGCTTAACATCAGGATACATAGGAACATCTCGAGGGAGTTCCTGCTGAAGGTGTGTGGGGTTTTAGCTCGGACGCAGGGTTCACCTTTCTTGATAAACTTCGACGAGCAGGCGATAAAGGGACTGGTCTGGGAGGGGATCCCCGAGGAGGAGGCTTGGGATTATGGGGTTGTCGGCTGTCTTGAAAACACGGCCCAAGGCAAGGACAGGTCTGGGACTGTGGACGTCAACATAAACCTTGCCAAGCCCTTAGAGTTGGTCTTTGGCATGGGACGCGACCTTCAAACCGGTGAAATGATAGGGGTGAAGACTAGGGATCCGAGGACTTTCAGGAGCTACGAGGAGTTCGAGGAGGCATACTTTGCCCAGCTTAAAAAGTGCATTGAGGCGACCTTGAAGCTTGCCTCGGAGGCTGACGCAATAAGGGCGCGCTGGGAGCCTGTTCCCTACCTGTCAGCTCTAGTGGACGCGTGCGCCGAGAAAGGAGTTGACGTGAGACAGGGAGGCGCGGTCTACAACTTCATCACGGTCGAGGGTGTGGGTCTGGCGACGGCCGCCGACAGCCTAGCGGCGGTAAAGAGACTCGTCTTCGACGAGAAATCAGTCACCATGGCAGAGCTCATGGAAGCCATAAAAAGGAACTTTGAAGGATTCGAGGAGCTTCAGAGAAGGCTACTCTTCAAGGCGCCGAAGTTCGGAAATGACGATGATTACGTCGACCAGATAGCCAGGAAGGTGTCAATGTTCTGGACGCAGGAGGTCTTCAAACACGTCTCACCCGCAACTGGGAGAAGATTCAGGGGAGGATACCTCTCCTGGAACTATTACATAGACTTCGCGCCCAAGACCGCAGCCACACCGGACGGGAGGCCTAGAGGCAGGTTCTTGTCGAACGGCGTCCAGCCTGTTCAGGGAATGGACACTAGGGGGCCGACCGCGGTCATACGTTCAGTTGGGAAGCTTGGGCTTGAAACGGCTCCCAATGGAGCGTCACAGGTGATCACGCTGAACCCGTCGTCCGTGAGGGACGCTGAGCACTTGGAGAAGCTGGCGGCGCTTCTACTGGCGTGCTGCGATATCGGGGGAACAAGTCTCCAGGTTAACATGGTAAACCCGGAGGTCTTAAGGGAGGCTCAGAGGAAGCCTGAAGAGTACAGGAACCTCCTTGTCCGCGTAACGGGATATAACGCCTACTTCGTAACTCTAGGAAAAGAGCAGCAGGAGGAAATAATAGCTAGAGCCTGCCACGGCCTATAGGAGCGTATGTCCTTGAAGGGTTTAGTGTTCAACGTTCAAAGGTTTTCCACAGAGGATGGCCCCGGGATAAGGACTACTATTTTCATGAAGGGGTGTCCTCTTAGGTGTGTTTGGTGCCAGAACCCTGAGGGCATTAACCCTAAACCAGAGCTCGTGTGGTACGACGTGCGATGTATGGGTGTGAGGGCGTGCATCAAGGCATGTGGCGCCGGAGCACTTAAGTTGGAAAGTGATGGGCTTCGCATAGACAGGGGGAAGTGTACTGCGTGTGGGTTGTGTGTGAAGGCGTGCCCTACGGGGGCGCTTGAAATCATAGGCGTTGATTACAGTGCTGAGAGGCTTGTGGACGAGGCTCTGCGCGACAAAGTATTCTATGAGACGTCGGGGGGCGGGGTCACGTTCTCGGGGGGTGAGCCCATGCTACAGGCTGAATTCCTAGCAGAAGTGTTCCCAATGCTTAAGGAGCACGGCGTCCACGTGGCCCTAGATACCAGTGGCTTCGCTCCGTGGAAAAAGTTTAAAGAGGTGCTGGGCTGGGTTGACCTCGTCCTCTACGACTTGAAGCTCATGGATGCTGTGAGGCACAGGGAGCTCACAGGCGTCGACCCGGAGCTGATATGGGAGAACGCGGTTAAGCTGGCTGAGGAGGGAGTACGCATGTGGATTAGGACTCCGATCATACCCGGAATGACCGACATTGAGGAGAATGTGAGGGCAATATCTCGCTTCATAGTTGAGAGGTTGCCGACAGTCGAGCGCTACGACCTGCTTGCATTCAACAACCTCTGCATATCCAAGTACAAGCGTCTGGGGCTGAGGTTTCCACTGGAAGAGGCAAGGCTCATGAGGCGGGAAGAAATGGAGAAGCTGGCCCGGGTAGCCGAGGAGGAGGGGGTGAGCAAGGTTACTTGGAGCGGAATGGTTGAAAGAGCTATTGAAAAGGAGGTGGGGTGATGGTTCTTCCTCGCGGCGCCTTTGAGGCTTTCAACCTCGAGATGGCGGGCAAGTTCCTCGCGACGGCCGGCGGTGACGGTAAACCCAACGTTGTACCCGTGATCTCCATAAGGGCGTTCGACGATGAGACGCTTGTCTTCGGCGAGTTCATGATGCTCAAAACCAGAAAGAACCTCACCGAGGGGTGCAGGGTGTGCGCCTGCGTCGTGACGGAGAAGCTCGAAAACTACGTCGCCACAGGCGTCTTCAAGGGGTTCGAGAAGAGTGGGAAGTACTACGACTTCATATCGGAGCTTCCCATATTCAAGTATAACGCTTATACTGGGGCGAGAGCCGCCGGCATCATAAGAATTGACGAAGTGTGGCAGGTCGAAAAGGCGAAGTCCAAAGTCGGCATACTGCTTGACTCCTTAGCCGCAATGTCCACACACGTGCAAAGAGAAGGGAGGCTACTGCATTCAAACGTCGCCGAGAAATTTAACAAGCTCAACGCGGTCAAAGTCATGGCTAAGCTCGAGGACGGGCAGCCAATCATAACTCCGGCCATATCCATGAGGGTTGTTGCAGGTTCGAAACTGGCCTTCGGCACCCGATCAACGGAGGTGGAAAGGCTGAGGCTGGGAGACCACGTGGCAGCGGCGGTCCTCACAATGGACGCCATGGCGTACCAAGTCAAGGGAGTATACGAGGGAAAGCGAAGAGCAATGCTGGGACAAGTGGGAGTGATAAGCGTGGAGGAAGCCTACACGCTGACACCGCCTAGACCAGGAGAGAAAATCTTATGGTAATCATGGTAACAAACGTCAACAAATGAAAAAGAATGGAAGCAGTTACTCTATTAGGTCTTTGAGTGCGTGTGCAGCTGTAAAGAGGCTTCCTGCCCCACTAACGAAGTATGCCACTCTTAACGTTTCAGCTATCTCTCCTCTTTTTGCCCCGCCTGCATCGCTGCTTTGGCTAGCGTCTTCACGCCCTCCACCACTCCGCGAGAGGCGTCTAGAGCCAGCGCTATCAGTATCTTTAATTTTCGGGGAAGTGCGCCGTCGGTAAACGCCAGCTCGTTAGTGTTCCTGAAGACATCAAGCAATTTGGGGTCAACTTTCCCGATCACCTTGAAGAAGTCCTCCGACAAAAGAACACCCCAAGGGGGAGAGAGACGTCACACCAAAATATGGTTTACGAGCATCGTAAGAAACCTTCCAACCTGTTGCTTCCTCTTTTTCATCGCTGTTAGCTTATTTCAGGGATAAACTTACAAAAAAGAATTATGACTATGATTTCTATTGGTTCTCCGTAAAATTTATATTGAATAAAGATTCAATAGACGAGGCAAAGGGATGTTGGGAGGAGGAAGGCACGAGGAGGAAATATTTGGCAGTGGTTGCAGTGTTTCTTTGCGCGTTGTTCATCGCAAGCGTAGGAGGCGGTGCCATTGTAGGCGCCGTTCACTGGTTCTCGGTTCTTCCTAGCACAGGGACAACCGCAATCGACCTTCAAGTTAAGAGTGACCCGCTGCTCGTGAAGACATCATACGGGCTTGTTCACGGTAAGGTATGGGACACGTACACATATGCTTGGCTCGGCATTCCTTACGCGAAGCCACCAGTAGGCGAGCTACGCTGGAAGGCCCCCCAAAACCCTGAGCCATGGTCAGGTGTGCTTGAGGCGACGAGCTTCTCCGACATACCAATGCAGATTGCATCCATAATGTGTGTTGCAGATGAAAGCTATGAAGACGAGATAGCTAGTGGCGCCGTGATTGGAAGCGAGGACTGCCTCTACCTGAACATATGGGTGCCGAAGACCAAGGACGGAAAACTACCCAGCAACCTTCCAGTCTTCGTCTGGGTTTATGGCGGCGCAGACATATCCGGCAGTAGCTCAATGCCGCTCTACTACGGCGCGAACCTAGCTCGCAAAGCTAACGCAGTCGTCGTCACCTTTAACTACAGGGTTGGAATAGAAGGCTGGTTCTACCACCCAGCCCTTAAGACAGGCGACCCACTAAACGACTCGGGTAACTACGGCTTGCTTGACATTGTAAAGGCGCTCGAATGGGTGAAGAATAACATAAAGAACTTCGGCGGAAACCCCGACATGATAACCCTTGCAGGCGAGTCAGCTGGAGCCATGAACATACTCGCCTTGATCACTTCACCCTACGTTAAGCAGCAGTACTTCGACCGAGGAGTCAAGCTGTTCCACAGAGCTATACTTGAGAGTGGAGGAATAATGGCGGCCTCACTCGAGAAAGCTGAGCAGTCGGCGAACCTCATATTAGCCAGCCTGCTAGTCAAGAAAGGGAGCGCAAGCAGCATAAACGATGCGTTAAACATTATTGCAGGCATGTCACAAGACGAGATTAAAAGCTTGCTGAGAAATGCTGATATGAAGGAGCTCTATGAGGCCGTGAGAGACTGCAGCGGGGCTCAAGCAGACTTGCTCTCACTTATGAGCGGTCTACTGCCATCAGATCTGCTTATAGGTCTGCTGCCGTCCAACATACAACCAGTAGTGTCCGACTTAGTTAGCCAGATGAACGACCTAATTGCAGCGATCATGAGTCTAGTTCCGCCCGAGCTGCTCTCCAGCTTGATACCTGAAGACTCGGCGGGTAAGTATCTGATGGGTCTCATGAACGTTGTTTCTATGACTTACGCGGACGGATACGTTGTAGCTGAGAACCCATACGTTAGGCTTAGAGACGGAAACTACATCAAGGTTCCCGTGATCATAGGCAGCTGCGAGGAGGAATTTAAGTTCTTCCTTTCAATGGGGCTCTCAGACATGGCTAGCTACCTTAACACAACATTTGGACGGTACATTCCAAGCCTCTCGGAGTACTTGGAAGCTATGCGCCCGTGGCCAGAGGAACTGGCACCCTTCTTGGACTGGTTACTCTTAGTCGGATACGACCTCATTTCAACGATAGGCACGAAGCTGTGGGAAGCTGTGGGAACAGACCTCGTTGCAACGTTTATGAGCAAGTATCAAGCGAACGTCTACGTATTCAGGTTCTGCTGGAACCAGGAGCCTGAACCGCTCGACTTCCTCTTGGGGGCATGCCACTCCATCGATGTTCCATTCGTGTTTGGTAACGTAGGCGACGGCAAAGGATTCCCCTACTGTAACTTCGCGTGGACAAGCGAGAACAAGCCTGGAAGAGTCGCCCTTTCAAACGCCATCATAGCCTACATAAGCAACTTCATGAGGAACGGGAACCCGGGAGACCCTGATGGCTTGCTTGGATCATTACCATTCTGGAGCAACTACAAGGATCTCATAGGCTACGAGCGAATAATATTCGACGCCACAGACCTCAAAGCAGTAATATACATGTCAGACCAATAAACATCCATAATTCCCTCCTTTTTATTTAATTTTTTTTAAAAACGTTCTCATAGTGAGGTGTTTTAAGCTAAGCTGACTAGGGCTGTTGAAGAGTGTTTTTTCATTGCTGCTCATGTGGGTGCTTCGACCTATGAGCCCGAGAACCCGTCATGGTTTGACGGCTATGGGGGGTTGGCGCAGCCCGCGTCCTCACTCGCTGCTACAAACTCGCAGTATTTTCCTCCCTCAGCGAGGCACTCCACCTCCTCATATTGTAAGGAGGAAGCCTTCGCATCCTTCCCTCGAGGACAGCCTTAACCGCTCCAACCCAGTTATACCCTGACTTAGCTCACTCGTAAAATGGCATAGTTCTCTCCAAGTTTTCAACGATATCCCTGAACCAAGACGCGACGGCAGAGTTATAGATTCTCACGGTGACGTCCAGCTTATCCCGGTCACAACTAACCACCTTAGACCCCCAGCCGGATGCACCGGGAGAGGGAACTTTTTTTGATCGCCTCGTCTTGTGGATCCCCGCTCCTAATTATGTGGCTTACCTCGGCGAAGCCTTATGAAAAAGGCAAATTGTAGCACGACGCCTTTCATTGAAGGATCTTAGGATCCTCATCATTTCCTTCACCACACGAAGGAGAAGTTCACGGGAAATGAATGCGCAACGCATGTTACCGTAGATTATCCTCCACCCATCAAGAACAAGACTGACACCAACCCGTTAAAAGAACGATTAAAATCCTACATAGGAATTTCCACAGCTACCACCCAACAATTACACGTTAGACTTACCCATATTTCTTTTTTTTAAAAAAAAGAAATATTCATTCTATATTTTTCTTAAAAAATTAGTAAAATTGAGAATGGTACAAGCAAAGGTGGAAAGTATCTACTTGGCGATATGTTTTCAACTTTGCAGGCTATTTTCTGGTCGAGAAAGAGTTGAAAAAGGTTTAGCGGGCTAGGCTACTCTTTATGATCGTGTGAATTTTCTCCGGGTTAAGGTCTGGCAGCCTCACGTGGCGTGCCTGTGCGTGCTTCACCAGCGTTTCTATGTAGCTTGGCTTCCAAGGGCTGACACGCGTATCAACAACTATAGTTGAAGCCCCTATTCTTCTAAGGTTTTCCGAAAGTTTTTCCAGCTCCGACCTCACCCCGACCTTCTGGTCTAGAGGGACGTTAGCCTGCCCGTCGGTTATGATCACGACAAGGGGTTTAATATCACGCCTAGAGATCTTCTCCCTCTTCACCAGCTCTAACGCTTGAAGCATAGCTGAGGAGAGCGGGGTCTTTCCTCCCGTTGGAAGTCTTCTCAGGAAGCTGGCGGCGGCATCAAGGTTTGACGTCGGCGGGAGCACGAGCTGTGCCCTGCCCCCTCTGAAGGCTATGAAGGCAACTCTGTCACGGTTGATGTATGCGTCCCTGAGTAGTGAGGTAGCCACTCCCTTGGCTGCTTCCATCCTCCTGAGAGCCGCCATGGAACCACTAGCGTCAACCACCAGCACTATGAGCGCCGCCGCTCTAGAGAACCTAACCTTCTCCCTCAGATCTTCTGGTTTAACCATTAATTTTTCCCCGTTCCACCTCCCCTTAGCGGCCGCCGCTCTTATAGTGGCGTCAAGGGCTATGTCTCTGGGTTTACCACGTGGAACAGTGCTTGCCACGTAAACTCCCCGGCCATTCACTGACTTGACTCTGAGCCTTCTTCCGGATCTGATGGCATGGTTAGACTTCTCGTCGAGGCTGAAATCTAGGTGGTAGGAGGGGTCTGCTTCAAAGACTTTCTCTCCTGAAGGTTGCCCCCCGCCACCTTTCCCCTCTTCAACCCCGCCTAGTGGCTCCTTAGCTTTCTCCAGTAGTTCCCTGATCTGCTGTTGCTCTAGGCGTGGCTGCTCGAAGGGGTGCCTCCTCATCCTGTGTGGGAGAGCCATACTCATAGCTTCTTCAACGTCCCGTTCGTTCACTAACATACGCCCCTCAAGGGCGGCAATTGTCCTAGCAGCCTTAACTATGGTTATCTCAGCTCTGTTGCTCGTCTTGAGGCTGGCACACACGCCTGCGATAGCTAGCAGTAGCTCATCACTAGCCGTCACCTTGGGCAGTATCTCCATGGCCCTAGCAATCCTGTTCCTAAGTTCCTCCTGTTTTCCCTTGTACTTCTCGGTGAAAGCCACAGGGTCGTCTTCGAACTCCTCCACCCGCCTCATCACTTCAACCCTAAGGCGGGGGTCTTCGAGGCTCCTAACCTCCACTTGGAGGCCGAACCTGTCGAGGAGCTGGGGCCTAATCTCTCCCTCCTCGGGGTTCATTGTCCCGACTAATATGAACTTCGCAGGATGGGAGACTGAGACTCCCTCCCGCTCAACCACATTGACGCCGCTGGCGGCGGCGTCGAGGAGCACGTCTGCAACGTAGTCGTCGAGGAGGTTGACCTCGTCTACGTAGAGTATCCCCCTGTTAGCCTCAGCCAGCAACCCTGGCTCGAGCGCCTTCAAGCCCTCTCTAATGGCCCTCTCTATGTCTAGGGATCCGGCGACCCTGTCCACGGTGGCGTTGAGGGGGAGGTCGACGATCTTCACCTTCCTCCTCGCTGAGGGAAGAGATCCCTCTTCTTCGAAGCGCTCGAAGCAGTTGTCGCACATCTCCGCGGGGTTATGGGGGTTACAGTTGAACGGGCACCCTTCAACGACGTCTATCTCTGGCAGCAACTCGGCGAGCCCCCTGACGGCGGTGGACTTTCCTGTCCCTTTTTCACCTCTTATCAGTACTCCGCCTATCTTTGGGTTAACCGCGTTCAGGATTAACGCTTTCTTCATAGGTTCCTGGTCGACTATGGCTGTGAATGGGTAGATGATCCGTCTCACGTGGTGAGGCAATGAACCACCAGCCTCCGCCTTTACCTAAACGTTGAAGCTTGGTATTAAAAAGCTTTGCCATAGTATTATCCAAGTCGCGTCGAAAACGCTCCACCACGAGACAACATTTATTAACGTTCGATCCCAAAAAAGGAAAGCCTTGGAGGTGCCAAGCTTGTGCGACTTTTGCAGGAAGCATGCCGAGAAATACGGTAAGTGGTACCTTAACCCGAAAGGTTACTCCGAGGAGCTTTTCTACAAGCTGACAGCCCTCGACAGGATCCTTAACAGGAAGCCCCGGAAGGAGAGGGAAATGTGGAAGTACTCGGATGCCGCATGGTACCCTCTTCCCATATCAAGGACGCTGGACCTCGTCGACTGGGTTGCGAAGCCGCTTGTAGGCGGACTAATCAAGCTCATCGGCAACTTTATCGCTGTCAGGGAGCACGCAGGCCAAGTCGTCCCGCTAGAAGACGCTCACAAGATAGTTGAGCTGAGCGAGGGGCAAGCCCTCTTCCCCTGCATGTGCAAACGCCTTTTTAAGGGAGACGACGAGTACAAGTGTCTGAACTTCACGCCGGCGCCAGACCTCGCAGAGAAACATCCTCGAGGATGGCGGGTTAAGTGGCTTGGAAAGGAGGAGGCAAAGGAGAAGCTTGAGGAGTTCTCGGAGAAAGGTTATGTTCACGCCGTCTTCTGGTGGTACGGCCTGCCCCAAGTAATATGCATCTGCAACTGCGACGTCAGATACTGCTATGCTGCACGGCCGCGCCTCTGGTACGACATAAAGAAGGCCTACGTTAAAGCAGAGTACGTAGCTGAGGTCAACCCTGACAAGTGTAGCGGGGACATGCCTCGGTGTGGGAACTGCGTGGTCAGATGCCAGTTCGGAGCGATCAAGCTGACCAGCGGGAAGGCGAGAGTTGACCCTTACAAGTGCTTTGGCTGTGGACAATGCAGGTTCGGGTGCGAGGAGAACGCCATAACGCTCGTCGACAGGAACACTCACCTTATAGCTAAAGGGCTGTGGTAGCATGGTCAGGTTCGTGTATAATGCTGAAAGGTGCACGCTTCCCTACGACCCTGAGCAACGCCGCCCCACAACATGCCTTAAATGCATTGAGGCTTGCCCCAAGTCTCTCCTAATGTTCAGGCCACTTAAGAAAAAGAGCCCTGACGGAGCTCCTGGAAGGTACGAGATATACATGGCGTTTAGAAGCCGGGCGGACAAGTATTGTCCAAGTTGCCTCAAGTGCGTCGAGGTGTGCCCCAACGGCGCAATACGAATCAAAGTTTAACCACAAGTTACGCCACCCAACCTTTTTCCACAATTTTCCAGCATTTCGGCGGCCTAACCTTTAAGCTAACTGATTATAGGGGGAGAGGAAAAGTTCAGGCATTGGGACTGGTGTTTTCTCGGGTGTTGGGCGCTCGGCTTCCGGGTTTTATGGTGGTTGTATTAGCCTTATGATTTCGTGATACCTTGTCTCTTTCAGCTTGTCTTCCAGTTTCTTGTCGCACGTGAGGAGTTTTCCCTCGAGCTTTTCGGCTAACGCTAGGAAGAGGCTGTCGTAAACTGGAATGGAGAACTCTACCCCTATGTTTAAGGCTTTCTCGTAAACTTCGCTTGAACCCACCTTGACGCACGCCTCATTTATGAAGAGAACCGCCTGTCTTAGCAGTGATCTGACCGTTTCAGGGTTCTCTCCGAAAAGAACTATTCTTTTCCATGCGACGTTCGCCACTTCGGCGACAGACAAGTCCAAGGTGTAGAGGGACTTGAAGCCGAGAACAGCCTTCTCCGCCTCCTCCGAGCATGGGTCGCTGAAAAAGAGGGCTGCTATAACGCTCGAGTCGAGAACCGCAACCTCTCTCAACGCGACCTGTCCTCCCTGATAAGATCGGCTGAGCTAACCATCCTCGTCTCCCCCCTGAGGCGTTTAGCCTCCTCGATCATCATCCTAGCTTTCTCCACCCTAACCCTGTTCTCTATGAATGCTCTAACCTCCCCCTGCCAGTCCACAGGCAGCTTTCTCATCTCCTCCTTAAGCTTCTTCGGAATCCGGACACTAAAAGTCTCAGACTCCATGGACGACACCCAAGAAAACAAAAAAGTAAGCAAAATTATAAACATTTTTGCGGATAGACAGCTCAGCACACATCGGACACTTGAGAACAATAAATGCTTTAAACGCTACCCGACAAAACCAGATGGCAGCACATGCTGAGCGGAAGCCAAAATGGAGCCTAAAATTTCCGGCGCTGATTTAATCGCTGATTTAATAGGAGGCGCCAGCCTCTTCCGGGTCGCTGAGCCCGTCATCACCGTCACTTACGGGTAAGCTTTTGACCCTATGAGCTCCTCAATTGTTTCGGCGGCTTCGGTGCTTTCAGCTATAACCTCCAGCTCCTGAATACCGTCCTTCGAGTGAAGCTCGTATCTCACCACGCTTCCGCTCGTAGATTGATGTTTAAGGAAGGTTTCTTTCGATCTGCGGGTATTAAAGCGTCCAAGCCTGACCTTATTCACTCCACTGATGGATAGAAGCCTCTTCAGAAGCCTCCTAGCGTCCTCATCCCTTATGCTGCTCAACGAAACTCGCTCTCCTCTTATGCCCCAAATGTTTCCATGTCCCCCGGCAACTTCA
>Ga0105158_1000064_pt1 | contig 47555 bp, 44 predicted proteins | sample LHCtaG_FD_81567 | JGI IMG/M metagenome (GOLD analysis project Ga0105158, IMG submission 81567) | Hot spring microbial communities from Little Hot Creek, USA to study Microbial Dark Matter (Phase II) - LHC4sed_matched | ecosystem: Environmental > Aquatic > Thermal springs > Hot (42-90C) >...
ATAACGAGCTTGTAGAAGTCCAAGAGGCCTCTTAACATATCTTCGTTGGCGATTTCCGCTCTCGCATCTCCAACCGCAGCAACCGCCTTAAGGTTTTTGGCACCCATAACGGCGCCGAGACCACAACGTCCAGCGGCTCTTGACTCATCGTTCATTACTGAGGCATACTTAACCTTGTTCTCTCCTCCGATGCCTATGCAGGCAACCCTAATCCTCCGATCCCCCAAATCTTTCTTTATGATTTCTTGGGTCTCGATTGTATCCTTGCCCCAGAGGTGGCCTGCATCCTTGATCTCAACGGAGGAATCGTGGACAAATAAGTAGACTGGTTTCTTGGCGGCTCCCGTGACTATTACCCCGTCCACTCCTGCTCCTTTGAGAGCTGGGCCGAAGCTCCCGCCTGAACATGCCTCCCCCCAGAAGCCCTGAGCTGACTTGCCAGCGACAATATATCTGCTTCCTTGAGGAACGGGCGTCGCAGTAAATGGGCCAGTCATAAATGCCAAGTGGTTGTCTGAACCAAGAGGATTTGTTCTGGCGTCGAGCACGTCGAAAAGGAGGCGGGCAGCGAGCCCGCTTCCGCCAATGAAGGCTTTTGCAAGGTCTTCTTTTAGTTCTATCGTTTTCACGGAGCCGTCTGACAGGTCTACCTTCAAAATCTTGCCGTGATACCCATACATGCTCTCACCAATCCACATCTTTTCCTTCGTAAGCGTAGTCGAAAAGCTTCTCGAAGTCGTTTATGTTAGCTGGCCTTAAGCTGAAGATGGCTGTAGGATCCTCGTAAGCGTACTTAACCAAAGCAGCCTTATTTGCCTCGTAGTCCTCCTTGCTTATTCCGAGGTCTTTGAGCGCTATCGGGACGCCGAGACCTGTTATGAAGTCCTTGAAGAACTGGGTTAGCTTGTTAAGAGTCTCCTCCTTTGTTTTTGCAACCACATCCAAGTTTAGGCTAAAGTTTAGCCACTTAGCTAATCCCACGTAACCGTCTGTTACCTTAGCCTCAAACTTTAGAGAATAGGGGATAAATATTCCAACAGATTTCCCGTGGTGGATGCCAAAAACCTTCCCGAGAGAGTGTCCGAGCGCATGTGTTATTGCGGTGCCAGCGTTCCCGAAGGCTATGCCAGCCATTGTAGCAGCTATCGACATTTTACCTCTAGCCTCCAAGTTCCTTGGCTGCTTGTAGACTACTGGAAGATACTTTATGATAAGTTCTATTGCTTTCAGGGCCATTGGGTCGGTGAAGTCACTTGCCCAGTGCCTATTCACGTAGGCATCCACGGCATGCGCTAAAGCGTCAAGGCCCGTCCCCACCGTGAGGTCTGGAGGCATTCCGGCGGTCAGTTCAGGTAGGATTATGGCGAATTCAGGCACGCACTCAGGGTGCTGTGCGGCAAGCTTTCTCGGAGGAGTTTGATCCACGTCGGTTAATACGAAAGCCTGCGTCGCTTCGGAGCCGGTTCCAGCCGTGGTCGGAATAGCGGCAAGGTACGCCTTCCTCCTCAGCCCTAATGGGGTAAGGGCTTCAACCATGGAAAGATCCACGTCTGGCCGCTCATATAGTATCCACGCAGCCTTCGCCGTGTCTATGGCGGAGCCACCGCCCACGGCCACTATGAGGTCGGGTTCAAACTTGCGCATTTCATCAGCTACCTCGCGTATCAACGGTATAGGAGGCTCCGGCACCGCCTTATCGCATATTTCAACCGTCATCTGGGCCATCTCAAAGTACGGCAAAAGGGATTCTGCGAGTTTTCTTATAGCCTTGTCAGTAACTATGAAAGCCCGTTTCTTATCTAGCATAGCTGATCCAATGGAGAGCGCCTGTACGAGGCCGAATTTTCCAATGAGGATTCTTGGAACCAAAAAGTACCCTATAAGGCTACGCATCGGCTTGGCGCCAAGCAAAGTATACAACATGCGTGTTCCATACTCATACGGCTTCCATGTCATCCTTCTCCCTTCCTCCTCTTTAAGTCGGTCAGAGAAAATAAAGAAATAAGAGATATAAAAATATCGGCACAATTTAAATTGGTTACAAGTCTCGGATAACCGAGAAGCATACGGATAATGAGGAGAGAGAAAAAGAAAAAAAATTTTTATTTAAATAACTTCATAAAACATTCAAGCAGAGAATGACCAGGGCATTCAGAGAGCGCCAGCTGGTGATAGTGTTTGGATCTTCAAGAACACATTCTCATGGATTTTTTGAGGGAGTGGATTTACACTCCTCCTACTTTCGTAGTTGGTGTTTTTGCCGCCATAATGATTGTTACTTACGTTCTGATCATGACCGAGAGGTTCCATAAGACTTTGGTCGCTATGGGCGGAGCTGTCACCACGGTTATTGCCGGCAAGTACTTTGAGATAGCTTATGACTGGGTTCCTCTCGTCGATGCCTTCTTGGCATGGATTCAGGGTGATGTCCCGAGGCTGAAACCCTTACTTTTTACCAGCGAACAAGTGCTCACGGAGATGGTTGACTGGCAAACAATAGTAATAGTAATATCACTGGTCATAATCACGACGGCGGCATCCAAGTCTGGCTTGTTCGAGTATATATGCGTTAAAGTTGTTAAGCGCAGTGGAGGGGATCTCGGCAGGCTTTTCATCTACCTTTGTCTTCTGAGCTTCGCCTTGACCGCGTTGATAGGTAACGACTCGGCTTTCATTGTCGTCAGCGCCCTCACTCTTACGCTTACACACGCCATCGGGATCGACCCGCGACCCTACATACTTGGAGAGGTATTCGTCATGAATGCCGCTGGTGCCTCGACTCTGGTTGGAAGCTTCGTCAACATATTAGTCTCGGCACGCTTCAACTTAGACCCAGGATACTTCCTCTCTTACGTTCACTTCGTGGCTTTAGGGGCTCCCTTCGCAGTGGCTTGCTCTGTCATCGCCGTATTCGTGATTAGGAGGGCTTTCAAGGACGAGTTCCTTATTCCTGAGGAGAGCGAAATAATGGTGATGAAGAAGAGGGTTCTCGCCCTCGACGAATACAGCCTCATAGAAGACGTAACTCTTTTCAGGAGGATAAGCGTTCTCCTTATTTTAACCGTTGTAGGATTTATCATCGCAGGAAGCTTTAACATACCATTATACATAGTTGTTGCCCTCTCTGCCTTCGCCTTCCTTATCCTCAGCGGCGTCGATCCTGAGAAGACTCTTCACGAGGTCGACTGGGGGCTCGTAGTCTTCCTGGTGAGTATATTCATAGTGGTGGAGGGGCTCCACAGCACAGGACTCCTAGAATCCTTGGGAAAGACGCTTGGGTCGCTGACGGCGGGGAACATGCCGGCGACAATATTTCTCGTAATGACTCTGTCAGGAGTACTTTCGGGTATAATGGACAACGTTTCCGTCACGTCAGCGCTACTATACGTGATGCCACCGTTATCCCTTAACGCCATGGTTCTAGACAAGACGGTTGTTTGGGCCTTGATTTACGGCGCAAACTCTGGTGCCAGCATGACCCCGATAGGAGGAATACCGAACTTGATCGCATTTTCCCTACTGGAAAGAGACGGAAGACCAGTAACCTGGAAGAGTTTCATTAAGTTTGGCGTCCCCCTCTGCATTATGTTCTTCCTACTTGGCACAGGCATGCTTTACGTCTACGCCACAATGCTAGGGTGGACCAGCGCAAACTTGGAATTCATGTTAAAAATAACCTCAGAGTATAACGCAATAATCGGGCTCGAAACAAGCTAGCAAAAATAGAAAAAGCCAAGCGTCAAACCTAAGGTCAAGCACACCTTTGTTAACACGTCCAAACCAATACGAACTTGTAATATGTACTTAGCCTTCCGATAAGCTCGTCGAGATGTTCTTGGAGCCAGCCTTATGTCTAGAACCCAACACAGCCGCTATACTCCTATTAAAACTGAAACTGTTGCGCTTCACTAGCCTGAACCTTTATGGGTGCTCACTGGCAGAGCAGGTGTAGCTAGATTTTAGGGTTAGCTTATCTATGGGCGCCGTTATGTTTGTCGGGTTCACGTCGAACGAAGCCCATTTATCTGGCTTTAGGCTCCAATGCTTCTCCTAGCCGTAATAATAAGTCTTCCTTTTTGTCGAAGTAGGCTTATTGGGGCCTTTAAGGGCCACTCGTGCCCACAACTCGACTGCGTAACGCTTTTTGGTTTAACGCTCTCTTGTTCAAGTGTAGAGAGATCGGATTCTCTTCTCTATCACCCGTTTTTGAAGCCCAGTAACTTTTTACCACTAAGTTTAACGTGGTCAAGAAGCTTCTGAACGCTTTCCTCTAATTTGAAGTATGCTCTCTACCAGCTAATGATGTTTCCGTTTGGCGTTCTGTAGCTTTTAACTGTTTCCATAACCTTTTAACTTTGCTTTTCACTTAAGCTTTCCAGCACTAATCTAACTGATTTATCTCTCATCTGTCATTTCAGATGTTCTTGGCGGAGATTCCGATTTCTCCGCGATGCGCTTGGTAAAAGTAATATTTCTTTCTTCATCGAAAAAGCTGCGTGGCGGCTTAGTTGTCTGAATAAGGCTTATTCTGAGATTTTGACGGTGGATTTATCGGATCAGCTAGGTAAGCTTGCCTGTTACTCCTTTGACAACCGGATTAAGAAAATTCCGTTTGACAAACGATAAGCCGGGAGGAAGCGGCTTTCAACTCTCATCTGTACATTCAAATGTTGGATGAAGAAAAAAAGGGGTCAAGTTCACTTGAAGACCCAACGGCACTTGGCTTCTCCATCCGCTTTACAGCTGACTTGTTCTGCGTGGACTCCGTTTGACCCTATGAGCTCTTTGAGGCAGCTGTCACATGAGACGCATCCGCATTTTATTGCTTCGGCTTCTTCTGGTTTACTGAGACGTGTTATCCCATAGTTTATGGGGTCCTTTAGCGTTTCGTCGATCATGTTTTTCCAGGGGCAGTTGGTGACTTCGAAACATCCGTCTCCGACCTCTCCGTCTAGCTTCATCACAGTTGAATAGAGAACTGCGGCTTTTTCGGCCCTTCCTTCCGTGTTGGAAAGGTTGAACCTCTCATTCCAGCCTGATATTACCGGCGGGAACCCTGAAAGCATATAGCGTGCCGCTTCTTTTCCGGTTTTTTCTAAAATCCTGTAGGAAAGCCCTTTTCCTAGAATAGTGTAGGTAGTGTAGGCTTCAGTCATCACTAACCCGCGTAACACTAAAGACATTATCTCGATTAAGTAGGCTAGCGCCTGACTCTTTTTAGTTTCCTCATCGGCTCCCTGATCCACTATTCGAGGGTTCGAGAAAGCCTTAGCTAAGTATTCTTTTTTAACAAACTCTAAGTTCTTTCGGAGAAGGGCTGAAAGGTACTCCTGAGTTGGAGGCGGCGCTTTAAAAACGTACTGGCTTAGGCCATGAGGCACTTCATACTTGATAATAAAGTCGCACTTTTCGTCGCCCGCAGGAATATGTGTAACCCTTGAAACGCCACCTCTATTCCCTGTTACGTAATCCGTTGCACCTCTAACATAGCCTACACAGATCTCACAACTTATGGGGTCAGATAATAAAATCGTCATAGGCGCAAAGGGACAGTCAAAAACAGACATTTTAAGGTCGCCGTTTTCTAGTTGCTTCAAGGTGTGAGGCATAAGAACGGAGTGCATAACAATGTCCTGTACTCTTCCGACATCGACCAGTTCTTTGCCGAAGCCGAAGTCTTCTGAAAGCTTGTTAGCCACGTACTTCGCAGTAGCTATAGCTCCACGAAGCAGTATTCCCCTTGCTCCTTCACCAAAGGTTCTCGTGAAATCTCCGCCAAAAGTGACGAGCTGCATTCCGCTTAGAAACCACCCGTCCAAGAAAGCGTCCTCTAAGCTTAATCCAATAGAAGACGCTTTTTTAGCTGTATCACTCCAAGTCATCTTCTCAGCCTCGTTAAAGTTGTGCTGAGGAAATGTTTAAAAAGATTTTCGTAAAATCATTCAATGTTTTGAATTTATTCCATTTTATATTCAAAAAAATTGCGAAATATTCGAATTTGGAATACACTGCAATACCCAAGACCGAGACATGCTCGGTGTAGAAGCAACAGGAAATGCTGTCTCGGATTAATTAGGTTGCAACTACCGTTTAGCTTAGCGTGTCTTGAGGACGGTGTGAACGTGAAGAATGAAGGAGAAGGGGAATTTCAGCTTTCATTCCAAGAGAAGCGAAAACTTCTATAGTTGTGAAAAAGCATATTGTTTTTGAGGGAAGAGTGGAGGTTTTATGGTTGGCTGGGAAGATTTCTGGCGGGGAGCTTCTTGTTAGGTGTCTGCTTGAGGAAGGTGTAAGGTACATTTTCGGTGTTCCAGGGGCTCAGCTTCTTACCATTCTTGACGCAGTGAAGAGGATTGGGGAGCCGCGTGGGTTGAAGTTCGTTACTTGCAGGCATGAGCAGGCTGCCGCCCACATGGCTGACTCTTGGGCGAGGGTTACAGGGGAGCCGGGCGTTTGCATGGGGACTGTTGGGCCTGGAGGCGCGAACCTTGTTCCGGGAGTCTACCCTGCGTGGGCTGATGGAGTTCCGATGATAGTTTTGACCGCTCAGAACCAGACTTGGCGGAGCTACCCTGACCACGGATCCATGCAAGCACTAGACCAGTACCACCTGTTTAAGCCCATCACCAAGTGGAACGCCGTGGTGTCCCATTGGGAGAGGATTCCCGAGCTAATACAGCATGCATTCAGGGTTGCCACGTCGGGCAGACCCGGACCCGTACACCTAGACCTTCCGTCAGACGTCTTATATGAGAGGAAGGACGAGGGTGCAGTCAGAGTTTATCCGCCTTACAGGTATAGGGCTACTAAGCCTCCGGTTGGAGACCCTGAGCTCGTAGAGAAGGCGGCAGACATGCTCATCAAATCAGAAATGCCTCTGATTCACCCTGGGGGAGGAGTGCTGAGGGCTGGTGCTTGGAGGGAGGTTGTTGAAATAGCGGAATACTTGGGGGCTCCTGTCGTCACCACGCTTGGAGCCAGAGGAATTGTTCCGGAGGATCACCCGTTATGTCTTCTTCCAGCTGAGCCGGGCGCCATAATGGCTCAGAACGAAGCTGACGTTGTGCTCGTGGTCGGTAGCCGGATGGGTGACGTGGACTTCTGGGGGAAGGCTCCAGTTTGGGGTGACCCCGACAGGCAGAAGACGATACAGGTGGACGCTGACCCAACTATGATCGGATATAACAGGCCGGTTGACTTGGCCATAGTGGGGGACGCGAAGTCCACGCTTGCAGCTCTGCTGGAAGCCATAAAGAAGAGGACGGAGAAAAGAAAGCCGCACCCAAAGATTGCGGACTACAAGAAAGCTCAGGATGAATGGATGGCGGGATTCCTTAAGCAGGCTGAGAGCAGCGAAAAGCCGATCCACCCCCTCAGGTTAATGAAGGAGGTTAGAGCATTCTATCCGAGGGACGCAATAGCCTGCCTCGACGGGGGCAACACGCCCGTTTGGGCATATTACGTGCACCACGTATACGAGCCGAGGGGATTCCTTTGGGCCGCTGACTCAGGCCACTTGGGGGTTGGACTACCTTACGCTATAGGGGCGAAGCTCGCCGCGCCCGACAAGCAGGTTTACTTGATAACTGGCGACGGCGCCCTTGGAACAAACATACAGGAGCTTGAGACCGCGAGCAGGCTTGGAGTCAAGATAACTTTGATAGTTGTGAATGACCGCGCTTGGGGCATGATAAAGGGGGCACAGAAGGTGTCATGTAAGGGAAGGTACATCGGGGTCGACTTCAGCGACATAAGATATGACAAGGTGGCTCAAGGAATGAACTGGTACGGTGAGAGAGTGGAGGAGCCTGAGGACATAGCGCCTGCACTTGAGAGGGCTGAGGCAGCGGAGGAACCAGCACTTTTAGATGTCGTAGTCTCACAGGAAGCCCACTTAACACCACCAGACCTATTAACACTGGCAATGGTCTGGCTTGAGGGGTGCACGCCAATAGAAGAATAGCATATTTTTCTTTTTTCTCTCTTTAATTAACAGGATGAGAACGCTTGGGATTTGTCTTGCTTCTTTTTATGGATGTTTTCATGTGCGGTAGCTTCATATATTTTTAATGAGGGGTTTCTCTGGTGGTTTGCTTGCTGGGGGAGGTTTACGAGTTTGTCCTTAAGAGCCTTCCCGTCTTGAAGGAGAGGGCATCCATGATTGACTTTAACGGGGGGCGTGTGGGGGATTATTGGATTGAGTCCGACTTTGGCGGAGTTGAGGGTTGCGTAGTGGGGGTTGATGGTGGGAGGAACTGGGTTGAGTGTAGGAACTTTGTCCTCTACGTGGTTGACGCCGAAGCCGTGGTGTTTGAAGGAGGAGGGGAGAAGGGATCCGTGAAGATGTTCGATGTGGACGTTCTTTATCCTCACAGGCACGTCGAGGATAGGGTGGCTTCTTACAGCGAGATCCTGGAGGGGAAGGCTGCCTACATGGCATTCCGAGAAATGGACGTTGACTTTTCGTTCATGGATGGCTCGCTTATAGGCGTTCTCATCAGGCCGCCATTCAGAGGTTACACTCTTGGTTTGGGGTTTGAAAGGGACCTCGAGAGTTACATTGATGAGATGGCTAATTCTTGGAATATGGTGCTTAGGGATGCGTTTTTCTCGAAGAGAATGCTGAGGAATGTCGTGAGCGCTTACCGTGACGCTGGAGGAGCTGCGGCCAGCTTCCTCGAGAGCTCTGAAAAGCTTCTTGTTTATAAACGACTGATCGACGACTACGGGAGCCGGCTTGTCTTCGTTTCGAAGACTTCTAGGGGGTGCGACTACTTCAAGTCCTTCAGGTCTGATATCTCCATTTTCAGCGAGTTCACGAGGAAATCAGGCTACTCTCCGCCGCTGCACTTGGAGATTAGCAACAAGGTTAAGTGGAGGTTCCCCGTTTTTAACGAGTATTTTAGGGAGTTGAAGGTAACCGTGTTCTACGCCAGGTTGGAGGAGCATGGGCCAGTATTGAGGTTTGAGGTTCCAGGCATGGTCGACGAGGACAGGGTAGAGGAGATCCTAGCCCAAGCCGCAACTTACTCGGTTTCGGGGTATCCTTACCCGCTCAGGAAGGCACATGGTGATGTCAAAGTGTCCGATGATGAGGCTGAAAGAGTTTTCAGGCTGGTCGGATTCTATGAGGCTGAGAGAGGGAGGGAGTTTCTTGAATAGGGTGATAGGTTACATTATAGGTGAAGCGACCCCCACGAAGGGAGTTTTCATCTCCGTTGATCCTCCTAGGCTAGGAGAGTACGTTGTCCTAGAATATGATGGCAGAACTGTTCTCGGCATGATTCAGGCGCTGATAAGTGGCAGCGTCTCGCTCAGCGAGGACATACATGACCCACAGGTTGTCGAAAGGATAAGAAGGCTGGAGAGGGGACGGGACGTATACGTTAAGGGCGTTGTTGAAGTTCTTGGCGACGTGGAGGAGCTACGAATCCCGCGCGCTCCGCCTCCTCCCGGGGTTGAGGTTAAAAAGGCTGACAGCGAAACCCTGAGGAGGGTGTTCGGGGAGCGAGGAGAGTCCTCGCTGAGGATAGGGACGCTGATGTCGCATGACGACGTGCCTGTGTGCATTGATGTGAACCGAATGGTTTCGCGCCACCTAGCAATACTCGCCGTCACGGGTGCTGGGAAGTCAAACACTGTCGCAGTAATAACTGACAGGATAGTCAGAATGGGGGGAACAGTCATGTTATTCGACATGCACTCAGAATACGTTAACTCTGACATTGGCGGAGGCAAAATTAACCCTGTGACGCCGATACTTGACCCGTGCACCCTGAGCGTTGGAGAGCTTATGCATCTGGTGAACATAAGACCAGAGTACCATATACAGGAAAAAGTATTCAGGGAAGCTTACAGGAACACCATGGACAAAATTAAGAGAGGAGAGGATCCTGCACGCTTCCTAGAAATTCTGAAGGAGGAGTTGAGCAACGGGGGAAAGAAGGATAGGGTTGCAATACTAAACAAGGTTGAAGGGTTTGAGGAGAAGTATTCGAGGGTGATAAAGCCCGGCGTGGGCGACATAATAGGCAAGTTTAAGCTTGGTTATGCCAACGTCGTGGATTTAGGCCAGGTTGACGAGGAGTGTGCTGACGTCGTCGTGAGCCACGTGCTCAGGAGGCTTCTCGAGGAAAGGAAGAAATTCATTGTTGAAGGAGGCGGGCGCGGCTTCAGGCACCCGGTTTTGACTGTGGTGGAGGAAGCTCACATATTGGCCCCGACGAGCGAGGATACGTTGTCGAGCTACTGGATCAGCAGGGTGGCACGTGAGGGGAGAAAGTTCGGGGTTGGACTTTGCCTCGTGAGTCAGAGGCCAAAGGCGTTAAGCGTCAACGCTCTTTCCCAAGTTAACAACATGATAATACTAAAGCTTGTCGAGCCATCAGACCAGAGACATGTGCAGGCAGCGAGCGAGGCGCTCAGCGACGAGCTTCTTAGCCAACTTCCATCCCTAAACACCGGGGAAGCCGTAGTGCTAGGAATGATGGTTAGGGTTCCTTCTCTAGTGAAGATAGACAGGTACAGGGGAAAGCTCGTCGGCTCCGACATCGACGTCGTGTCAGAGTGGAGGAGAGATAAAAAGATCGAGGAGGAAAGAAAAGAGATTGAAGAACTACTTGATATGGGTTAGGTGGTTTGAGTGCTCTTAGCCCATGTTTCAGACACGCATCTAGGCTACAAGCAGTACAACCTTGATGAGAGAGAGGATGATTTCGGCAGGGTTTTTGAGGAGTTCGTCGACAAGGTTCTCGAAGACCACGTGGACGCAGTGGTTCATTCAGGAGATCTCTTCGATTCATTTAGGCCATCCGTGAAGGCACTTTACACAGCCAAGACTCAATTGAAAAGGTTAAGAGAGAAGGGAGTCAAAGTATATGCCGTTCTCGGAGATCATGATTTTCCTAAGAGGAGGGGGATGCCGCCCCATGCTCTTTTTGATGAGGAGTTAACGCTCCTAGGCGTCGAGGGGAGAAGTGGGAGGGTCAAAAGAGGGTGTGTGGTTGAGGTTAACGGGAAGGAGGTGTATTTGGGCGGAGTAGTAAACATGACGAGGAGATATAGAGATGTGCTGCTGGACGAGATATCCAAGCTGGTAGAGGAGGGTAGGAGGTATTGGAGGAGCGTCGTGGTCATGCATCAGGCGATAAACATCTACATGGGCTATGATTTCCAGCTTGAGATCGGTGAGATACCTGTGGGAGCTAGCTATTACGCCATGGGACACTTCCATGGCAGGCGGGAGATGACCATCGGTGGAGGCGTACTGGCATACGCTGGCTCAACGGAAATAACGAGAAGAGACGAGATAGAGGAGTGGAAAAGAAACGGGAAAGGCTTCTACATAGTAGACCTCAGCGGAGATCTGCCCGATGTTCAACCAGTAAACCTGGACGTTAGGCCGCAAATCGAAGTCAAGGTCAGATATGAGCAGCTAAGGGAGGAAGTGGAAAGCGTCGTCAGAGAACACGAGGGAAGGAAGCCTATAGTTCACATAAAGGTTGCTGGTTCAAACATTGACAGGCGAACGGCTCTAGAAACTCTTGAGAAATTGTTCTCTGGAAGAGTTCTCCACTGGAGACCTGAGTTTGAGGATGAGGATGAAGAGGGGCTTAAGGCATCCAGCTGGAAGACGATCTCGCACAAGGATCTTTTAAGCGAGATTCTGGGGGGAGACGTCGCGGAGTTTGCATGGGAGTTATTCAACGCTATCCGAGGCGAGGGGGTGGACGAGGCTAGAAAGCTTGTTGAGAGGTTCTTCAGGGAGGGCTCGTGGTGATAATAGAAGAGCTGGAGCTGGAAAACTTTGTTTCGCATAGGAAGACTAAGATGAAGTTCGACTTAGGCGTCACGCTAATAGTTGGGCCCAACGGGTCAGGTAAGACCAGCATTCTTGACGGAATCAGCTTCGCCCTCTTCAGGCTTCACTCCAGAGGAAGAGACGAGAACGTGGTCAATAAGAAAGCTAGGCATGCTAGGGTTAACCTCAAATTTTCAGTTCATGGAAAGGGGAAATACGCCGCTGAATGGAACATTGAAAAGAAAAAGGATGGATGCGACATAAAAGGAGTCGTTTACGAGCTCACGGAAAGCGGGAAGCACCCCATCACCAAGGAGGCTGGATCCAGGACGCTGCTTCCAGAGATAGCAAAGATACTTGACGTCGAAAAGGAGACATTTGAGAACTCAGTCTACATACGGCAGGGCGAAATAGAAAAGCTGGTCACCGAGAGACCTGCTGAGAGAAAGAAGCTTATATCAAAGCTCCTAGGAATAGATGACTTTGAGCAAGCGTGGAACATTATGAGAGACATAGTTGGAGATTACGAGAAGAGGCTTGAGGGACTGAGGGGGGAACTGAGAGAGAAAGAAAGGGTTGTGAAGGAACTTGAGAGAGTGAGGAGGGAACTGGCTAACTTGGAGGTCAGGATCAGTGAGGGCGAAGCTTCGGCCAGGAAGCTGGAGGAGGAAAGGGTAAGGGCTGAGGAGAAGCTAAAGGTGATGGAGGAGAAAAAGAGAAGGTTCGAGGAGCTCAACGTAAAACGCGTTGAGGCAAAGTTCAGGCTGGAAAATTGTGAGGAAAAGGTAAAGGCTGCCGAGGAGAACCTCAGAAGACTTGAAAGCCTTGAGAAGGAGATGGAAAGAAGAAGAGAAGGTTATGAGAAGCACGTCTCCCTCAGAAAGAGGGCTGAAACGCTTGGAGAAGAAAAGAAGCGATATGAGGGGGCAAGGGAGGCCGCCAGGATATGGGAGAAGAACGCTAAGGAACTCTTAGAGGAAGAGGAGAAACTGGAAGAGAAGATTAACAAGATAATTGCTGATTACTCGCAGGCGCTTGGTGTGGAGGTCAACTTTGAGAGTGTTTCAGCCATCAAAGAAAGGGAGAAGATGACTGTTGAGGAGGAGATTGAGGCTTTAACCAGAGGGCTGAGGGAGCTGGAGGGGAGAATGGGTGAGCTAGGGGGAAAGATAAGGGATAACGAGGACAAGGTTAAGAGGCTCGAGAAGGCGGAGGCGAAGTGCCCCCTTTGCGGGAGAGAGCTGACCGAGGAGCATAGGGAGAAGCTGATAGGAGAGCTACTCGAAGAAGCGGCGAAGCTTAGGGAGGAAAAAGAGAGAATCAAGAGGGAAAGGGAGGAGGCCGAGAGAAAGCTCAAAGAGGGGAACTTGAGAAAAAACATGATAGAGAAGATTGATGCGGAGAAGCTTAGGAGTCTTGGTGCGGAGTTGGAGGAGAAACGGAGGAGGAGAGTGGACGCGGAGAGGGAGCTTGAGGAGACAAAGGCTAAGTTTGAAAAATTGGTCGAGTTAGAGAAGCGTATCGAGGAGACACTAAGAGAAGCCGAGGACTTCAAGGCGGATTATGAGGCTTACGTGCAGGCTGAAAACCAGCTGAAAGCCCTTGGGAGCAAGGAGGCATTGGAAGAGGCCTACAAGGACGCGGTGAGGGAGAAGGAGAAAGCTGAAAAAGAGTTTTCAGCGGTTGAAAAAGAAATATGCGGGCTAGGCTATGATGAAGGAAAGTATGATGCTGCGAAAAGAAAAGTTGAACAAGTGAAAGCTGAGCTTGAGGAGGAGAGGAGAGAGCTAGCTAGGCTGGAAGGCGAGAGGGATAGTAAGAGAAAAGAGGTGAAAAGCTGCGAGGAGAGGATCAGGGAGCTTGAGGAGAAGGAGGCTGAAGCTAGAAGGCTTGAGTCATTTGTTAGGCTTTTAGAGAGGATCAGGAATGCTTACGGAAAGGATGGCATTCAGAAGCTTATAAGAGCTAGAGCAAAGCGCGCCATAGAGGTTTATACGAGGGAGTACCTTAACAAGTTTAACTTAGATTACTCGGATGTCAGGTTGAACGAGGACTACGAAGTAATCGTCATAGGGCCCTCCGGAGACCAGAGCGTGGACGCCATAAGCGGAGGAGAAAGAGTCGCACTTGCTATAGCCCTCAGGATGGCTATAGCAAGGGTTATAGCGGGGGACAAGATTGGCGTGATGATTATGGATGAGCCAACAGTTTTCCTAGACGAGGAAAGAAGAAAGGAGCTCATAGAAATACTCAAAAGAGGGTTCAGGGAGGAGGCAAGAGTGGTCCCGCAGCTGATAGTGGTAAGCCATGACAGGGAGCTTGAGGATGCCGCAGACACCGTGTACATGGTCACGAAGGAGGGGGGATGGTCAAAGGTCGAGCAACTTGAAGCACCTCGAGAGCTCTAGGGTTTCAGTAATTCAGCACCTGACAGACTACGTTTTCACGTTTTTGCATGGCGAAGTAAGGTATAACCAAATAAAAAACAAAAATATTTCCTTTACTGTTAAGTTTCATGGTCTATGAGTGGTGAATTATGATGATTAAGGGCTCTATTTCTAGGAGAGTTAGGGAGGCCGTTGAGAAATATAGGGCTGGAAGGCGGAGGGAAGCTGTACTTCAGCTTATATATCTTCTCAGCGATGAAGAAGAGAGAGTTAGGCTTGAGGCGATCGACGCTTTGGGGGAGATAGGCGACGCGGATACTGTGGTTGAGCTCTCAAAGCTTATCGGTGACAAGAACAGCGAGGTTAGGGTTAGGGTTGCACATGCCCTTGGCAAGATAGGCAGCGTGACTGCGATGAATCCCCTCGAGAAGCTTCTAGATGACGAGAATGGGGATGTCCGATTTGCAGCTCTTAAGTCTATTGTTAGAATTTCGGGTGGAAGCAGCCTAGACGCGCTTATCAAGGCGTTGGGGGATGAGGACGAGAGGGTAAGGGTCGCGGCCATGGAGGCACTGGCAAAGGTAGCTTCGAGGTACCCTGATAAAGTGGTGGAGTTGCTTAGAAGCGAAAATTGGAAGGTTAGAGCCGGAGCCGCAAGGGTTCTCGGGGAAGTATGCGAGACTAGGGCTAAGGACGAACTTATCATGCTTCTGGACGACTGGGACTGGAGGGTTAGGAGGGAGGCGGCGGAGGCTCTTGGAAAGATAGGGGGCGAGGAGGTGATCCCCTACCTTAGTAGGATGATGCAGGAGAAGGATGCCGAAGTGCGGGTGGGCATTGTTAAGGCGCTGTCTTCCATTGGGTCTCCGAGGGCGAGAGAGATTTTAGAGGAGGCATTAAATGATGAAGATGCAAGGGTGCGCTTGTGGGCTGCATCCGCCCTGGGAAGCATGGGAAGTGAGGAGGCTGAGGGCGCGCTGATAAAATCTCTTTCAGACGATGACATGCAGGTTAAGCTGACTGCGCTGAGGGCGCTGGCGAGAGCTGGGGGTGTAAGGGCTGTTAAGGCCATAGAGCCTCTGCGCCTTCACCCGGATGAAAGCATCAGAAAGGAAGCTGAGCGAGCCATCAAAATGATAGCGTTAAAGCATAACATGACGGTTGACGAAATACTGAGGAAGGCCAGAGGAGCTTAGCCCCCTGTCGTATTACCAGCTTCCAGAAGACCTATTTCAACCATTTTCTCCCTGAGCTTTTCTAGTTGCTCCGCGGATAGGTTTGGAAGAGGCTTCCTGACCCCGGTGTTTATTGGGCGCCCGGTAAGCTTTATTGCGTTCTTTATTACGGAGGGCAGGTACTGTATTGGGGTGAATGATACAAGCTGGAGGAGGCTGACCACTTTTGGTAGGAGCAGGCGAGCCTTCGCAACATCACCTGACTTATAAGCCTCGTATAGCTCAACTGAGGGTTTCGGGGTTATGTTTGAGGTGCCAAGTATCATCCCCTTGGCTCCAGCTTCCATTGCCGCCTGAAGTGTAATTTCTGACCCGGGGAAAACCGAGAAGCCCCTTGGCACGAGCTCCAGTAATTTTAGGGTATGCTGAACGTCAATAACGGTGTCCTTAATACCCGTGATGTTTTCAACCTCGGCGAGCCGAGCTACCGTTTCAGGCTTAATGTCGAATCCCGTAACTGCTGGAAAATTATAGATTATTACCGGAAGACCCGTAGATCCCGCAAGGGACACATAGTACTCGTATGCCATATCGTCCGTCAAGTGGAAGTAGGGAAGAAGAATAGCTACCACGCCATCCGCACCCAGGCGTTCAGCCGCCTTAACGTAATCCACCGATACCTTGCAGCTGAAGTGGCCGACGCCGACGAGTACCGGAACCCTCCCAGCAACCTCCTCCACGACGACCTCCATTACCTTGAGCTTCTCTTCATCCGACAGGTAGGCGAACTCGCCGACACTACCCAGGCAGAAAACTCCGTGGACGCCGTGCTCAACCAGGTAGTCGACGTGGCTCCTTAGAAAAGCCTCATCGATTTTTCCCTCATTGTCGAAGGGTGTAATGAGCGGAGGAATAACGCCACTAAACGCCATCAGTAAACCTCCACTTGAAGACTCGTAAATCACATAGCAAAAGTCTCCATCACCTTGAAAACTTTTCCTCCTTTTGTGGTCAATTTTGTTGGTCAAAAACGCATAATGGGGCTTATCGTTTTGAAAGGCTCTTTGCGATCTTCGAGGCTCACATGGCTTTATATCTCGCAAATGATTTAGAACCATTAAACCCATTGAGATTGAACCTCATTGATTCTCGTAATATGGTCATCGTCGGTCACCACTGGGATCCCTAGAAGCTGAGCTGTGGCGGCAATTATGGTGTCGGCCATCGGTATGCCGTACTTGAGTCTTAGCTCTGCTGAGGCAACAGCTATCTTGGCGTCGGCCGCAACAACGTCGAAGTCCTTGCTTAGCACTTCAGCTCTAAGCTTGGTAACATCTCTGCCCTCACTTTTTTAGGGCAAGCATGTAGACTTCGTGCAACGTTATGGAAGATATCGTGGGAAACCTGTCGCTCTTCACCATTTGCTTCATCCTTGAGATAAGTTCTTGGTCTCGTGAGTAGAAGTATTCTGCGAAGAAGCGGGTGTCGTAGAGCCTTCTACGCATCTTCCTCCCTCACCTTGTCGAGAAGCTGTTTAGCCTCTTCAACGTTGAGCCTTTCAGTCCCATTATCACCCAAGTCGAAGATAGACGGCTTGCCGACATGCACACCCCTGCGCCATGTCTCCTAAGGGCTAATATCAGCCGCTGAACCGAAAACGGGGTTCCTTAATGGGAGAAGAGTGGAGGAAGCTTAAAAGGGGGGCGTGATAATTAGTTTTTGGGGAGAGCGTTCATGGATGTTGTAGATAAGCTGATTGTTCTGGGCTCTGGTGCGAAGTTTGATAAGTGCGCGTCCTCCCCCACGCTTCCTAAGAGCAGAGTTAGGAGGACGTCTAGCTCGCATCCTCTTGTCGGCCCGTGGATTTATCCTGCAGCTCTCCCCGATGGGGGGTGCATGAACCTCCTAAAGATCCTCTACGCTAACATTTGTGTCCACGACTGCGGTTACTGTGCCTTTTCACATTTCACTCGGGCTAGGAGAGCTAAGTTTAGCCCGGAGGAGCTCGCCGGGCTCTTCATGGAACTGCACCGTGATGGCTACGTTGAAGGGCTTTTTCTCTCGTCAGGCGTGTGCGGGGACAGTGACTCCACGATGAATGAGATGATAGAGGCTGTGAGGATTATCAGGGAAAAGTACGGCTTCTCGGGCTACGTCCACCTGAAAGTCCTCCCTGGAGCATCTTACTCCACGGTTAGAGAGGCTGTCAGGCTCGCGGACAGGGTCAGCGTCAACCTTGAGGCGCCCAGCAGCGCTAGGCTCCATGAGCTATCTTCGACGAAGGACTTCGGGGCTGACTTGCTGAGGAGGATGAAGTGGATAAGCGAACTGGGTAAAAGGGAACTGTTACCGTCAGGGCACACGACCCAGTTCGTCGTTGGAGGCGGAGGGGCCTCTGATCTCGAAATACTCAGAACCGTGAGCTGGCTTTACAGGAAGCTGGGGATCAGGAGGGCTTATTACTCAGCATTCACCCCGATAAAGGGGACGAGGTTCGAATCTAAGCCTCGAACGCCAAAGGTGAGGGAGCGTAGGCTATACCAGGCGGACTGGCTTCTCAGGGACTACGGCTTCAAGCTGGAGGAGATAGTTTTTGGCGACGATGAAAACCTGCCCTTCGACGTCGACCCGAAGCTCGCCTTTGCCCTTAACAACCCCAGCCTTTACCCCATCGACATCAACGAGGCAACATACGAGGAACTTCTCAGAGTGCCCGGCATAGGCCCTAAGCTGGCGAGGAAGATAATCTCTCTAAGGGAAAGGGAAGGGAAAGTGAGAAGTATAAGGGTGCTCGCCGAGCTGGGCGTCCCCCTGAAAAGGACAGGGGCGTTCATCTCGATCTCGGGGGAGAGACAGCTGAGGCTAAGCGACGCATGTAAGAAGGAGATAAAAGTCGTTTAACCCGTTCTCCCCTGTCAGCCTAAAAGTGAAGCGTTTCTACAGGCTCGGTTCCTCTCGAATGTTGGAGAAGCCTTGTGGGCGGAAACAGGCGTTCACGTTAGCGTTTTAAACAGTTGACCTGAACTTGCCCCCTCGCTCCTCGACCAGCCCCTTCTCTAAGAGGGTTTCCAAGTGCTTTTCGATCATTATTCTTTCGCTGACCTTAAACAGGTCTTTAGGCTCCGGGAAGCGCTTGTATATTATGGCTAGGTCTGCCAGCTCGTCTGTGCTCATCCACCGCTCTCTAAGCGCGCTTAGTATTTGCTGCTCCCTTTCACGCAGCTTCGAGCCGTACTCTTCGATGAGCCTCAGTATCTCGTTACTTCCTCTTACTAGATCCTTCCTGTGGCTTGTGGCTGCAGCGTCCGCTTTTATGAGTTTCAGCTTTTCTATCGAGGAAGCTGTTTCAGTGAGGCTTGAGTCGGTGCCCCCATACCATGGGCCGAAGGGGGTGAGGTCGTAGTCGGAAAGAAAGAGTATCTTTTCTTCTGGAAAGTAGAAGCAGCAGTGTCCTGCGGAGTGCCCAGGGGTGTGGATGACCGTCATCTTCGTGAATCCTAGGTTGAACGTGTAGCTGTCCTCAAACTCTAAGTCGACCTTCGAGTCCTTCAGGTTAAGGAGCTGGCGGAGGAACTGTTCACCCAGCTTTGCCAGCTCCCCGTCCCTTGGAGTGAAGTACCTGTTGTTGAGCTCGGTTACGCTCCTCACAGCCGGCGCGTCAAGCCTGTGGCAACACACGTAAGCCTCTTGAAACAATTGGTTCATGAGGATATGATCCTCATGGCAGTGCGAGTTAACCACTACTTCAACCCGGAACCTTTCCTTAAGCTCCTTCACATCTTGGAGGGAGAGGGAGAAGCCCGTGTCGACCAGCACGAAGCTTTCATCTCCCACTAGGAGGGAGTTTGAGGAGGGGTATCTTCCACCCCTCTCGCTCTCAACGAAGAACACTCCTTCTTCCAGCTTAACAACTCTTAGCATTAAAACCCATCCTTAACTACTTCTGCGAAGTATTCGCCGTCCTCCCTTATCCTTTTCACATGCTCCTTGTAGGTCATGTTAGCATACGAAAGCTTCCCATCAGCCCACTTTCTATAGTGGTTGGGGGTCAGCCTAGCGGAAATGAGGAAGAAGTGGACTTTCTTGAAGTTTTCCTCGAACTGGCTCCAGTTCCCCTTCTCAGCCCAGTAGGCGTCCCCACGATAATAAAGGTAAACGTACTCCATGTGCTCGACCATTTCGAACAGTTGCGCGAGCGTCATGGACTCCAGAACCTCGTCCCTCATCGGTTGCTCGTAGTCGATTATCAGGTTGTCCCATTCTATGCCGTAGACCGGCTTCTCGCCCAAGTAGACCACCTTAACAGCTATTGGGACTCGAGTTTTTTCTCGAAGACTACATAAACAGGGTTAAAGCCGAGTTTTTCCAGCCTGCCGGAGAGCTTGTCGAAGGACTTCATGCCGACGTTAACCCGTATAACGTCAACCTTGAGCTTTGACAGTATGTCTATTGCTGCCTCGGCGAGCATTCTTCCCACTCCTTTATCCCGGTAATCTTTGTCTACAACCCAGTTTGTAAGGTAGCCGACCAGCTGGCCGGTGGGCTCGAGGCGAGCTTCGACTATCCCCATGCCTACTACTCTCCCAGCGTCCTCATCCTCGGCCACCAGCGTCTGCCTCCTCAACCCCGGGCTGAAAAGGCGCAGGTAGTCGGACTCACGCCACTTTTCAGGGCTAAAGGTGAAGCCTACCTCGCTTGCAAGAGCTCTCATGAGCAGCATCGTGGCATCGCTGTCCGAGGTCTGGTAATTACGTATCTTAATTCTCATGGGAGACACCTCAATCACGGAAAGCTATGGGTAACCTTAAAGGTTTACGCCTTGAACGCTTCAGCCCTTTAACATAAGCCAGTTACCTCCACTTCCTCACCACTTCAGCTATTTTCTCGGCGATCTCATCCAGCACCATTTCGGTCTCAGCTTCCCCCCAATGGTTTAGGGGGTCTAGCAACGTTAAGGAACCGTTGTCTGAAAGCTCGTTAAACTTCGCTAGGACGCTTGAGAGAATGCTTGCCCTAAGCGTAGGATTACCCTTAGCCAAGTTGAGGGCTTCGAGGACGTGCCTTTCAATGTTCATCTTGGGCTTCGACGGCTGGTCTCTCCGAACCAGGTCTGGGCGTACAAGGTTGACCACACTCGTCTCGAAAACACCTGCGTGGATGTCCATGTTTTCCTCCAGTTCACGCTGAATACTTTCTGGCAGAAGGGACGAAACCTCGCTCGGACCTATGTAGAGGACGGAAACATCAAAGTTTGTGTTTGCCTCGAGAGCCGCCGACCTGAGAGCGGCGTCGCCGCCTCCATGCGCGTTGATAACTACAATCCTCCTGAAGCCGTGCAGCGACAGGCTTCTTACTACGTCGCGCACCACTTTCACCAGCGTCTCGCTCTCTAAACTTATCGTTCCCTTGAAAGCCATGTGCTCCTTGGATAAGCTCACCCACAAGACCGGGGCCACTATGGAGCCTGTCTTCTCAGCGACTCTCCTAGAGATCTCCAGCGCTATGAGTAGGTCGGTTCCAAGGGGAAGGTGAAGCCCGTGTTGCTCCATGCTGCCGAAGGGTATTATCACTGCAGCACCCTCTTCAGCCTTGCGTCTAACTTCAGCGTGCGTCATTTCTTGCAGAAAAACAGTCAACTCGGTGAACACCCCCGCCGAAGAAGAACACAACCGGGCTTTAATTCGTTTTCGGGCGCCCAAGCTCGACGCCGAGTGGTTCACAAGCCATTTCCTTCAGGAGGAGACGCACTTCTTCAACTGACCTGACGGTGAACCTTGCCCGAGAAGGGGATGTTCCAACCTTTATAGAGTAGGCTGAGCTCGGAAGAACAGCAAACATGTCCTCGTCGGTTGCGTCGTCTCCTACAGCTAGTACGAAGTCCCAGCCGCCCTTCGAAATCCAGCGGAGAGCCGCAGTCCCCTTGTTAACGCCTGCGACTTTTATCTCAATAGTCCTGTTTCCTTCTAACACTTCTAGGTTGAACCGCGCGGCGAGACCCGTGATGTTGTTCTTAAGTTCCCTAGCGCTCATCTCCCCCGCCACCGGGTCAGCCATCCTATAGTGCCAAACTAATGAGGAATCTTTCTCCTCTAAGAAGGATCCAGGGGTGATGCTAACGTAATGCCTGAGAACGGGGAAAAACTTTCTTTTCCAGCCGTCTTCCATCGGCATAACTAGACGCCACTCGGCGTCTTTCTCTTTGATCCATGCCCCATGCTCTGCGACCAAGCTCAGCGGAATGCCTCCAAACCACTCGTCTAGGAACATTCTGTCTCGGCCGCTAACTATGACGACCTCGTTTCCCTTCTTCTGAGAGAGGGAGCGGAGCGCCCTCAGAACATCCTCGTCGGGCTTAGCCTCACAGGGCTTATCTGCGAACGGCACGAGTGTTCCATCGTAGTCCAGCATAATCAGCCTACGCTTGCTTTCCCAATACTTCTTGATCAGCTTATTCCTCAACTCGGAGGTTAGATTCCTCGGGTAAAACCTGCGCTGAACCTTCCTTCCAAGCAGCCAATACAAGATGCTCACCCAGTTCAAGCGAGACAACCACCACAAACTTGCAGGTACATTAATTGCAGCCCGCCTCCGTTGCACCGTCTGCTTAAACGTGGTGGGAAGACGAGCGCCACATGTCTCGGAGCGTGTTGCGCACGCCCCGGGCTACGTGGACTATTATCGGGAACGAATTATAACAGCTATTTTCTTTAAATGGTTTGAGGTGCGGGTTGCTAATTGGCTGGGCACTACCTGTTAGCTGCGCTTTTACGTTTTTCTGCCATAGCTGTTCGGGAAAGTTTAAAAAGAAAACCATCCCTTTTTTATGAGGGCAACATGCGGGAGGAAAGAATAAATGAACTTAAAAGCACTCCACAAGATTAGCTACGGGCTTTATATTGTTGCTTCGAGAAAGAAGGATGGAAATATTAATGGTCAGATAGCTAACACCGTATTCCAAGTTACAGCGGATCCGCCAACGATAGCGGTAAGCATAAACAAGCAGAACTTAACTCACGAATTTATTAAGGAGAGTAGGGTTTTTTCCGTGTCGATTCTGAAGAAGGATACACCTCTGAAGTTCATCGGCGTATTTGGCTTTAGGACGGGTAAAGAGGCAAAGAAGTTTGAAAACGTGAAGTACAAGATTGGCGTGACAGGGGCGCCGATAGTGCTGGAAAACACCGTTGGCTACATTGAAGCTGAGGTCATTAACAGCGTCGATGTAGGATCCCACACGATATTCATCGGAAGGGTGGTTGACGCGGAGGTGTTGAGCGGCGAGGAGCCCATGACGTACGCGTATTATCACGAGGTAAAGCAGGGAAAGACCCCGGAGAGGGCGGCCACGTACATCAAAGAAGCGGGAAAGCAGTAGGGTGGCAGTCTCTATACTCCTTTTTTGAGTTTTCATAAGTTTGCTGTTTTTTCATCTCATTATTTATATTAGTGTCAGAGGATAACTTTTTGTTTGCTAGTATGGAGGTTCCGTGATGTTTGATAAGAAAAAGATGGATGAGTTGAGGGCGGCAAGGGAAAAGTGGGAACGCGAAACGCTCAGTGAGTGGCTTGAGAGGCTTCCTGAGAGGGCGGAGAAATTTAGGGTGTCGTCGGGCTTTGAGATTAAGCCGGTTTACACGCCGGAGTGTGTTGCAGGTTTAGACTACCTGCGTGACTTGGGATTTCCCGGGGAGTACCCGTTTACGCGCGGCATTCACGCAACCATGTATAGGGGGAGAATATGGACGATGCGCCAGTTCTCGGGTTTCGGGACGGCTGAGGACACTAACAAGCGCTTCAAGTACTTGCTGAGTGAGGGTGAGACGGGGCTGAGCGTCGCCTTCGACTACCCTACCATTATGGGGCTTGACTCTGACGACCCGCTTTCTATGGGTGAGGTTGGAAGGTGTGGCGTGGCGGTCTCGACGCTGAAGGATATGGAGATCTTGTTCGAGGGAATACCCCTTGACAAGGTGACAACTTCGATGACGATAAACATGCCAGCTCCTGTCCTCTTAGCAATGTATGTAGCTGTGGGTGAGAAGCAAGGGGTTCCCATGGAGGCTCTTGGGGGGACGACGCAGAATGATAACTTGAAGGAGTTCATCGCCCAGAAGCTCTGCATATTTCCCCCTGAAGCTGCTCTCAAGCTTTCGGTTGACGTAATAGAGTATTGCACCAAACATATGCCTAAGTGGAACCCTATAAGTATAAGCGGATATCATATACGTGAGGCTGGAGCAACTGCTCTTCAGGAGTTGGCTTTCACCATAGCTGATGGAGTAACATATGTCGAGTCTACTATTGAGAGGGGGCTGGACGTGGATGAATTCGCACCCCGACTCTCCTTCTTCTTCGCGTCACACAACGACTTTTTCGAGGAAATAGCCAAGTTTAGGGCTGCGAGAAAGATCTGGGCCATGTTGATGAAGGAAAGGTTCAACGCTAAGAGCGAGCGTTCGATGTGGCTTAGGATGCATGTTCAGACGTCTGGGTGTACGCTTACAGCCCAGCAACCCCTCAACAACATTGTTAGGGTTACGATACAGGCGTTGGCGGCCGTCTTGGGAGGCGTTCAGTCGCTTCATGCAAACTCCTACGATGAAGCCCTAGCGCTGCCAACAGAGGAGGCGGTCAGAGTTTCCCTTAGAACCCAGCAGATAATAGCCTGCGAGAGTGGAGTGTGCAACACTGTTGATCCGCTCGGCGGCTCCTACTATGTCGAGTGGCTCACCGAGAGGATGGTTGAAGAGACTTTTAGGTACCTTGACAGGATAGAGGAGATGGGTGGAGTCGTAGAGTGCATCAAGAACGGGTTCCTCCAGAGGGAAATAGCTGAGAGCGCTAGGAGGTACCAGCAGGAGATAGAAAGGGGGGAAAGGATCGTTGTCGGAGTCAACAAGTACGCGTTGAACGAGAAGGTTAAGGTTCCGATACTGAGGATAGATGATGAGGTGGAGAGAAAACAGGTTGAGAGGCTGAGAAGAATTAAGATGGGGAGAGACAACGATAAAGTCGAGGAGAAGCTTGTAGCCTTAAGGAGGGCGGCGGAGAGGGATGAAAACCTTATGCCTTATATACTCGACGCGGTTAAGGTTTACGCCAGTATAGGGGAGATAACAAAAACGCTTAAGGAGGTTTACGGTGAGTATCAAGAGCTAATAGTGTTCTAGGAGGTTGAAGAAGGGTGAGTGGGAGAAGGGTGAAGGTGCTCGTCGCTAAGCCGGGGCTGGACTCCCATGATAGAGGGGCAAAAATAATAGCTGGCGCTCTCAGGGATGCTGGCTTCGAAGTAATATACACAGGGTTGAGGCAGACGCCTGAGCAGATAGTTGAAACGGTAATTCAGGAGGATGTGGACGTCCTCTGCCTGAGTATACTCTCCGGCGCCCATATGACCTTGCTTCCGAGGATAATGAACCTCCTGCGGGAGAGAGGAGTGGATGACTTACTCGTCATAGCCGGCGGGATAATACCTGACGAGGACGTCCCCAAGCTTAAGGAAACCGGAATAGCGGAGGTCTTCGGCCCCGGGACTATGACGGAGGAGGTCATAGAATTCATAAAGAGGAACCTTAAAAGGCAACGCTGAAACGGAGGATGAAGGCTATTGTTGATGTTGAAAGAGGAAAGCTCGTCGAAAACGCATTAAGAGGCGACAAGCGGGCTATAGCGAAACTAATAAGCATAGTTGAAGATAAGCCTGAAGAAGCATGCCACATTATGAGGCTGCTCGCGCCCCACATGGGTAAAGGCCACTTGGTGGGAGTAACTGGCCCGCCCGGCTCGGGTAAAAGCACATTGATAGCCGCGATGATCAAGGAACTGCGGCGGAGAGGGAAGACGGTCGGAGTAGTGGCTGTGGATCCAAGCAGCCCGTTTTCCGGGGGCGCCCTTCTAGGTGACAGGATCAGAATGCAGAGTCTGACGCTTGACGATGGGGTCTTCATAAGGAGCATGGCAACGCGCGGCGAGAAGGGAGGAGTGGCTAAGGCTGCTCACAACGCCGCGAGGATCCTCGACGCGGCAGGGAAAGACTACGTTTTCGTGGAAACGGTTGGAACGGGGCAGTCGGACGTGGACATAATGAGGATTACCCACACCGTGGTTCTAGTTCTTCCCCCCTCACTTGGCGACGAAATACAGGCCTTGAAGGCAGGCATAATGGAGGTTGCAGATGTCATCGTCGTTAACAAGGCAGACCTCGGAGGAGCGGATAAAGCGGTTCAAGATATAAACGAGATACTCGATTTAACTCTCCGCAAAAAGTGGAGGCCACCCGTGGTGAAAGTGTCAGCCCTGAAAGGGGAGGGAGTGTCTGAACTACTTGAAAAGCTAGAAGCGCATAGAGGATTCCTTGTCTCCGAGGGGAGAACTGCGGAGATAATGAGACCAGCAAGGGATGAGGTTCTAGCTGCCGTAAAGGAGGTCTTCGAGGAGAAGATTTCCAGCCTAATGGAGAGGGAATTTAGATCCATTGAGAGGCGCGTCGAGGCTGGCGAGCTGGATCCGAGAAGCGCCGCCGAGAAAATACTGTTAATGATGATTAAGGGCGAATACGTTTCGCCTCCACCTCGCCGCAGGCTTGAAAAGGGACTTGTGCAGGTTTACACCGGCAACGGTAAGGGTAAGACGAGCGCAGCCTTCGGGCTGGCCTTAAGGGCTATAGGCAGAGGGTTGCATGTATGCGTGATACAGTTCATTAAGGGAGGATTTGACTACGGGGAGCTATATTCATCGCAATATCTTCCAAACTTTCACCTTGAAGCTTACGGTCGTGGACGTTTCGTCTCGAGTCCGCCGTCAGAGGAGGATTATGCTGAAGCTGAGAAAGCCCTCAGAAGGGCGAGGGAAGCTGTGACGAGCGGAAACTACGACGTCGTCATACTGGACGAGGCGAACACCGCCCTAAACCTGAAACTAATCAAGCTAGAGGAAGTCATGAAGTTGCTCGCTGAAAAGCCTGAAAACGTTGAAGTCGTGCTCACAGGAAGAAGCGCGCCGAAAGAGCTGATCGAAGCAGCAGACCTAGTTACAGAAATGAGAGAAGTCAAGCATCCATACAATAAAGGCGTGCATGCAAGAATAGGCATAGAGTACTAACTTTTTCCCTCATTCGCAAAGCACGAACATATGCCCGCCAATTATACAGTAACTCCGGTTAGGGATGTTTTTGTAGGGCGGTTAAACGTGTTTTTATCGAAGGGATGTTCTAGTGTTATGAGGAATCTATTGTGGCGACGCTGGAAGGAAGTCTGCAGAATTTACCTATACGTGGGATAGTAATGGAAGATTCCTCGTTCATTCTCATCCTTAGACGAGAAAAGCAAGCTCCATCATCGGAATGTGCAGTTAGTTATTTAAAAAATTAAAAAACGCTATGTTACATGGGGGTGGTTTGGTGATTGTTGGTGTTTGTGGTAGTCCTAGACGGGGAGCTACTGAGTATTGCTTGAAGGAAGCTTTGAAGATGTTGGAGGAGGAGGGGTTTAAAACAGCTTTTTTCACCGTTCGGGGGAAGAATATTGGTTTTTGCAGGCATTGCGATTATTGTTTAAAAAGCGGGGAGTGCGCTGTTAGGGATGACATGTACGAGCTTTACTCGTTGCTTAGGGAGGCGAGGGGGCTTGTCTTTGCTACGCCTGTTTATAATGGTGGCGTTAGTGCGCAAATTAAGGCGGTCATGGATAGATGTAGGGCTCTCGTCGCCGCTGATAGAAGGTTTTTCAGGAACAAGGTTGGAATGGCTATAGCTGTCGGTGGAGATAGGGCTGGGGGACAGGAACTTGCATTGCAGCAGATTATAACATTCTATGTGCTTAACGGGGTGATAGCTGTGAGTGGAGGTTTTTTCGGGGCGAACCTAGGGGCGACCTTTTGGTCTAAGGATAGCGTTGAGGAAGTTATGAAGGATGAGGAGGGGTTTAGGAGCCTCAGGAAAACAGTTAAAAAATTCGCCACCCTTCTGAGATTACTCGAGAAGGCGGGTGGTAGCTTTGAGTGAAGAGAAAAGTGATGAGGAGGTTAAGAGGAAGAGAGTTGCGTGGGGGATTACCGGCAGCGGAGACAGGTTGACTGAAACTGTCGAAACGATGATCAAGGTTAAGGAGGAGTATGCTGGCGATGTTGAAATAAGAGTTTACCTTTCGAAGGCCGGCGACCAGGTTGTGAAGTATTACAGGTTGTCAGATGTTTTAAAGAAAGAGTTTGGCAAGGTTTGGGTTGAGGTAAACTCGAACTCTCCTTTCCTAGCTGGGCAGCTTCAGTCGGGGAGGTTCGAGTTTCTCCTGATCGCACCCGCCACATCGAACACTGTTGCAAAGATAGCGACGGGAATGGCTGACTCACTGCTTTCCAACTCGGCTATAATGGCGCTGAAAGCATTTGTTCCAGTCTACATTATGCCGTCCGATTACAAGGAGGGTATAGTGGTCACGAAGCTGCCTGATGGAAGAGATCTCAAGCTGAGGATAAGGAAGGAGGACGTGGATCACGTCAAAAAGTTGATGCAGACGGACGGGGTATTTGTCATCGAAAAGCCGGAAGACATACCTTCAGTCTTCGAGAAGCATTTCAGATCACACTCTGCGCGTTTCTCGAGGGCAAGCATGGACGTATACTAAGCGTGAAGAAAACATGGATTTAGGTTTTTAATTGCCAGTTTTCCTTCAGCGGTAAATGTTCATTGAGCGAAAATCTTCATTGCCAGTGCCACAGCTGGCTTGAAAACGCTTATGTTGCCATCCCATGCCTCAAGTATTTGACTGTACAGGGAGCTGAACTCCCTTAGAAACTCGTCGATTTTCTGGCGTATGATGACTAGATCCTCTGTCACAGCCAAAACTAATATGATGTTTTTCGTGTAGCCGAAAATAAACTTCAAGTTTCCTTGGTCCACCACTTTAACTTTTCCATCTTTGCCAGCGCTTTTGAAACCTAAGGATAAAGCTGACAGCACAGCCGCCGTTAACGCTTGGTCAGGGCCAACAGTATTTATTTTGCTTTCAAAGTCGATGTAGAGCAAAGGAGCGCCTGTATGCGATATAAGGTACAGCTCCTTGATTTTACTGCGCCAATCAAGCTCGCCGAATGAAGGTATTCTCAACATGACGAAATTAACAGTCGATATACCACCGATCATCATCAAGGAGCCCGCAATGTAGGATAAGCCTCCCGATGCCCGGACAATGTCGTCAGCCGTCAGAAGGATACCGCCCAAGAAGAAGATGAAGCCCACAGCGAAAATTTTGACCTGTTTCCGTAAGGGGTGCTCGGCTTTTTTCTGTAGATGTTGTAATACTAAGATGAAAAATATGGAGTAAATGGGAGAGAGGAACAGGTAGGAGACGTACCTGAGGAAAGTGTGGGGGAGAAGGAGCGTGAGTGCTATTCCTGTTGGTCCAATGGAAGTGAAAAGCCAGCGCGTTCGCAGAAGCTTTCTTTCAGCTGTGAAAGCGAACACTGTGATGCCGGAGAGTATGGAGATGTACCCGATTTTAATCCAGAACTCACGCTCCCAGCTTGGAACATAGAAATCAGAAGCGACGTACGAAGCCAGCAAAAGCATAATGGACAACGTGAAAATTGACCATATGAGGCGAATGTCGTCCAGTTGACGGGGACTTTTAACCCATTGGTAAAGAAGCATTACGAGAAATTCTCCCGAGAGAAAAATCGCGGCTGCTACAAGGGAAAGTGAAACATCTCGTACAATTCCTGAAGCTGGGAAAAACGCCAAGGAAAAACACTCCGCACCGCCTTTTATTAATAGCTAGAAAACAAGGTCTTAAATAGTTTCGTTCAACATACAACGAGATGCTGTCCACAGAATGTGAATGGTGATGCTCATTAGTGAGGGAGAAAGCTCAACATGAAAAGCACTTTAACCATCAAGAGGACGTCGATGTTTCTCGGTAGGCTTTCTTGAGTAGATGCGGAGTTCTTATGTGTTTTTTATCCTCCTTTTTTGGCAGCCTATACGTGCCTCTTCTAGGGAGCGCGGGCTTTAACTATTAATGAAGTGTTTTACCGTTACTCTCAGAATTCCTCGAGGACATATTAGGCTGATAGAGAAAAAAGGAGAAAAGTGATGAGTTGCGCAACGATGACTGAGCCTATTTAATTAATAACAGATTTATTCTTTGGCGCTCTCCGTCATTGATGGAGGAGGGCTCGTTGAATGCGCTTCTTGAAGATAGTATTAATTTTAATTTCTCTTCATCCTACTATCGCTTGAACGACTTTCCCTGCCACTCTGCAACAGGCATCGGACGGCAGCCTCCTTAAGTGCCCATTCTGCGGTCTGCCTCCTTCCGCATTAGGTCGACCGGTCACGAAGCCCATCGCTTCGAGCTCATCAAGATGACGATGAAAGAAAGAAGAGAATGTCTAAGATCCTTGGAAGACGGGGATAAAGCACGCAACGTGCGGTTCTAGTTCTATGTCTCTTGGGATAGGGAGCGCCTCCCGCATCTCCTCCGGCAACTTCTTGGATTCCAAAATGTCGTCCATGTCTCCTAGACGCTTCCTCCCTCGACGGCTTTAACCACGCGTTCAACTATTTCTCTGAAGACCTTAGCGGCGGGCGAGTCGGGATGCCTGAGCGTGAAGGGTGTGCCTTGGTCGGTGTCACTGCTGATGTTCGGGTCTATAGGTATCTTTCCTAAGAATGGTACGCCCGTCTCTGTGGAGATTTTTTCTCCTCCTCCTGAGCCGAGGAGGTCGAAGCGTGCACCGCAGTTGGGGCAGACGAAGCCGCTCATGTTCTCTACTATTCCTATGACCCTGACGCCTATTCTGTTGGCCATAGAGACGGCTTTCTTGACGACGTACTGGGAAAGGTCTGAGGGCGCCGTCACTATAACGACGCCGTCTATTCTAGGTATGAGCTGCATTACGCTTAACGGCTCGTCACCAGTTCCTGGGGGGAGATCCACGAGCAGATAGTCGAGTTCCCCCCATTCAACATCTGAGAGGAACTGCCTTATTGCGGCCATCTTCAACGGGCCTCTCCAGATCACAGGAGAGTCGCTGGATGGAAGGAAGAAGTCTATTGAAATTACTCTTACGCCACGCTCAGCTACGATTGGATATATCCCTGTTGGGCCAACTTGGGGCTGAACGCCTTGGACTCCAAGTATCTTGGGTATGGAGGGCCCATGAAAATCTGCGTCCATTAAGCCAACTTTTCGGCCCATTTCTGCCAGAACGACTGCAAGGTTTGCTGCAACGGTGCTCTTTCCCACGCCTCCTTTTCCACTCATGATTACTACTTTGTGTTTCACATGGGACATGCGCTTCTTTATCTCTTCCATTTGGAGAGGCTGCGCTCGTTGTTTTCTTCCTTCAGCCATTTTCTCACCTTTCAAAAGTGTCCTGCAGGCGTCCACGCCGGATAGGCGCCCCTCAAGACGTTTTAATGACGCCCTTTAAAGTTGGGGAATCACAGGACGCTACACCGCCCATTGGCTCAAACATGCTTATATCTCTTGGCCCTATGCCCTTGACTATCAGTAAGTCAGGGGAGAGACGGGCAACAAGCCCGGCTGCCTTCCCCATTCCTCCAAAATGCCCGCTGACGTTTTTTCTTCCCTCATGAAGAAAACCTTTCCATCATCGGAGACTTCCACCATAACGAAGAAAGGAGCCCTCCTGAAGTGGTCACGTACGACGGAGTCCTCGCCTGTAAAAATCGAACACGGGAACAACTTCTAACAATTATTTTTCACCTCACTCACCATTCATGCTCTAAAGGGGAGTTAACATGTGAAGAGCAAAGCGCGAGGGGGGAGCGTCGCCTCCTACAATTCGTCCTTGGAAGACGTGTTGCTTCATGATGTTACTTGAGCAGTTCTTCAACTCTCATGAACACTTCCATTATGGCTTTCGATGCCGGGCTTGAGGGAGAGAGCTCCACGACAGGTTGCTCGTTAACTGTTGCGTGAATCACTTACATCGTCTGATGGTATTAGAGCTAAGACCTCTCCACCCCTGTCTTCTATCAAACGTGAAATTATTGATACCATATCAAGGTAGGCGTCAAACCTGTTAATCACAACGCCGAAGTAGTCGACGATGCTTAAGACTCGCTGTAGGCCGCACATAGCAGCCTTTGTTGGCTCGGTCACGAGTAGAACATGGGAGGAGCCGCTTATAGCTGATATAGTCGAGCAAAACGCGCTTGGAGGCCGTCAAATAAGAGTAGTGATGCACCTAAATAGCTACTCACCTTTCTAGTTTCCTCCTTGACCTCGGAAATTATTCTACCCGACCCGGAGCCGCCCACGTTGAGCTGCCCGACTATTAACGGGAAGCCATATCTACTCTTAAAAACTTTTATTCTTCCATTTTTCAACCGGCTTGACTTTCACTGCGCCGACTGGGCAGACCGCTTCGCAGACACTGCACCCCTCACAGTAGACGGGAGACACTACACAACCTACATCCAGTTTTCTGATAGCGGCAAACGCGCAATGTTCATAGCATTTCCACACTTGTTGCATAGGCGCTGGTTTATTTGCGCTTTCTCTGACGTGAAGAGGGCTTTTCCTCGACGAGTTCTCCTCCTCTAAAAACCTTTTGTTAAGACAAGCCGAAGCCAGATTAACAGCAACTGTAGGGAAGCCTAGAAGCCAATAGCCCCTCCGGTCAAACGCATAAACATAAGGGCATCCGAGCGAAAACGGAAAAGAGATTAATAAAGTCTACAAGAACATAAAGGAGCCAGTGTAGCCCTCACGCAGCCACAAAAAGCAATTATAAAAGAATAAAAGATTTATGCCGAAAAATGGACTTGCAAAGCTTTAAATGGAGAGGCTACGCCGCCCTCATCCGCGTAAATCGCAACGCGACTAAACAAATGTAGCTGCTAAACTTTATGAGCAGCATAAAGCATGTGGGGGCAGAGGGGGTTGCGGCTGAAGGTGTACTATGAAGCTGGGGTGAGCGTTGCTAGCCTTTACTATTCATTTATTGACCGGCAGTATCCGAGTATTTCGAAGTCTTCTTCGTCGAACTCCCTTTCGCTCCAGCGTTCAACTTCCTTAACGAAATCTGAGACAGCGTCGTCATCACCCGAAACTTCACCCCTACTTACGTTTAGCCGCCTTGACCTAGCTTCTTCCTCTATGGCGATCCTGAGGAAGTTCTCGGCCTGACGCTCGCTTATCCGGAACTTCCTCGCAATACCAGGGATAACATTCTGCTTCATACGCAACAAGTCGCTGACACTAACCTTCAAGCAGACCACCACGGTTCCGAAGGATGAAAACTCTTTTAAAGGTTGCCACTAGGCGGCAGACGCTCGAAAACGCATTACGGGTTGACGCTCAAATGGAAATTGATTAAAAAATGACTAATCAAAAAAGGAACCCTATGAAAGGTGCCAGCAGTTTTAGTTTCTTTTATTCTTCATCCGGCATTTATGACTGAAAAATTTATTATCCTCTCTTTCTCTATTGATTTTTTAAAAACTGTGGAGGTGTGAGAGTGAAGGTTGAGGATGTGGCTAGACGTAAGCTGGTTACATGTAAGGTTGACGATGACGTTCCATTTGTCGCCAAGTTGATGGTTGACGAGGAAGTTGGCTCAGTTTTCGTGGAAGACAGGAATGGGAAGATCGTCGGCTTAATAACCGATGGGCAGATATTCAGGCTTGTCGCACAGCGCCAGAAGCTAGAGAACGTTAAGGCGAGAGACATAATGGTCAAGGAAGTTTACACAATAGACAGAAACGCGCCGCTCGCGGAGGCTTGGAGGCTTTTCCAGTCTACTGGCGTCAAAAGGCTGGCAGTGACCGACGGGGAAAGAATAGTCGGCGTTTTAAGTAGGAAGATGGTTCAACGTATTATGAAGTACGAGAAGGCATCAATGCTTGCCCAGAGCTAAAGGCACAAACATTCCTGCAGCTTCTCCACTCTACAAAAAAGGGTTTTTACAAAAGACGTAAAATAAGTGGATGTGCCTGTTGGCAACCCTGTGACGGAACTTTCTTTAGCCATTTATTGTTTGCTTTGAGAGGTACGTCAAGTTAAGGTAAATCCAAGTTAAAGGTGAATTTTTGGTGCGTTTTTCGCTACAGACCCCTTTGGCGCTACATTAGCTGCATCGGTAGTTCCCTGAGGCTCCTAATGAACATGTCAAGTTCCTTGGCGCTCTTAAAAACGTGGATGACGTTCCTTTCCTTGATTTCTACAATGGCCATTTTTGGTTTGATTGTGACGTAAACTCCTCCTACGTTGTTCCAGTGAACCGTGTATTGGAGTTCGTCGCTCATCCTATTTCTCCTGAAGCCATGCCTGAGAAGAACCTTTTTAAACATCACCCCAACCAGCCACCCTCTCCATTCTTGGCGAGAAAAGAAAGACGTTCTTTACGGGATATGAAGGTAACTCTTCAAGAAATGCATTCATCGTTTTAAGTTAACGTGAAAATTTGAAGAATGGTTTAAACATGTTAAACGAATGTTCAAAAGTGGAGATAAACTGGTTTTCTGTTTATTAAATGTGTAGTTGAGGAAACCGAAAGCGGGAGTTTAAAAAGCACACTTGAAGAGACCCTTTAAACGTTGCTTTTGATAATCCTTGAGAACAGAGCTGATGCCTCCTTTAGGGTTAGGGGTTTCTCATTCAGGCCCAGCTCCTCGGCTAGCTTCACGTAGGGTGGCTGGTCGAGGCGTGCCTCTCTGAGAAGCTTAACGTTGGTCAGCGCCCCCCTAACATCTCCCTGATAGGCAACGCGGCCATTCTTGAGCACGACAACCTTGTCGGCGAGCAACGGTACGATTTCAACGTCGAACGTGGAGAATATCAGGGTTAGCCCGTGGCACTCCTTCAACTGGGATAAAACCCAGATTATCCTTTCCCGGGATTCGAAGTCTAAGCCTATTGTTGGCTCGTCAAGGACGAGGATCCTCGGCTTCATCGCTATGACCCCGGCAATGGCGACAAGCCTTTTTTGCCCCCCACTCAAAAAGTGGGGGATCCTGTCTCTCAACTCTGTTATTCCGAGCTCTTCCATGGCGGATTCAGCCTCCCTTAACGCTTCCTCCCGGGGCATAATGTTCAGGGGGCCGAAGGCAACGTCTTCGAAGACTGTAGGCATGAAAAGCTGATCGTCCGAGTTCTGAAAGACGACTCCTACAGTTCTCCTAACCCAGTCCAAGTTCCTCCTTGAGACAGACTTCCCGAATATTCTGACCTCCCCCTCATGGGGGAGAAGGGTGCCGTTAATATGAAGGATGAGCGTTGTTTTACCGGAGCCGTTTGGCCCCAAAATAGCTACAGACTCGCCCTCCTCGACTTCGAGGCGAGCACCGCATAAAGCCCTAGTTCCGTCAGGGTAAACATGCTCGACACAATCAACCTCAACCGCCTTCAAAAAACAAACACCTCCACGTAGACCAATATGAAAGAGAAGGCTAGAGCTGCGGCGACAAAGAAGACGTCCCGGATTTTGAAGCGCTCCGGAGACGTTATGGGAATCTTCCCCCCGTAGCCTCTGGAAGCCATAGCGACGTAAACTTTTTCCGCCCTCTCGTATCCTTTCACGAAAAGGCTGGCCATAACGTTAGCGACAAGCATGACCCTTCTCCTCAGCGGAGGGCTTCCCCTTGCGTTCATGGCTTTGACCATTTTTTGAGCCTCATCAAAGACCAAGAAGAAGTATCTTGAAGTCAGCATGAGCGTGTCGGCGAGCCATGATGGAAGAAGCTTCGAGGCAAGCCTCGCAAGGTTTGTTATCGGCGTGGTTAGCACAAGTAGGAACATTAACCAAGCGGCTGTGACTGCCTTGACGAGGATTAAAGCCGCTTCTAGTAGGGAGTATCCTATGAGGGGGAGGAGGATGCATAAAGTTACAGCAAAGAGGAGTGGTGTAAGGGACCAAGACATGACTGTTTTCAGAGGAAGGCGGGCGGACGCCATGACCAGCAGAGCGACAAGGGATATTAGAGCGACCAGCACGGCGCTCTTAAGGTAAACTGCGATCAGTACCATGGAGAGTGAAAAAACAAGCTTCGAAATTGTGTGAAAAGAGTGATAAAAAGACTTCCGCGTGGAGAAGTACTCAATCATGGGGGTGCTTGGCAGATATCTCTCAATTACCGACGACGTCCTCAGCCCTCCTTGCGTCTTGTTCCGCCACCACAACGTCTGGCCTCAACTTCACAGTGCTCTGAACCACGACGCCAGTCACAGTGGCCTCGATGACGGCCACAAATGTGTTAACGGGCAACGTAGCAGCCGTGAAAACCATGAAGAAGCGCATAGGAGACGATGCCTCGACAACTCTCAACATCAAGAATAGAGCTTCCTCCAAGTGGGGGGCAGATGAAAGCCAGATCCAAGGAAGCAGGGGGCTTGATGCCAACTTATCAATCGCCTCGTGGAACAAAGGATTCCCTGACAGGTAGCCGTGCACCAGTTCGTGTATGAATGGGTTTTCCGCCAGCTGCTCGGGAAACAGACCATGCACCAAGACACCCTCAGCCATGTACTCGCCGAGGTAATATGAGGGAGATCCTGCTACCGAAACAGAAAGCATACCGCTCGCTAAGAAGGTGCTGAGAATGAGCGGGGCTATCGTTGCTGTGAATGCTGACACGTAAACATTGAAGCGAGACCTTAAAATCCTGTAGAACAAGTATGCCGCAACACACTCGAAGTAGAGGACGAGCATGTTAGCCCCCAGAACTGTGACGCCGCCATGCCCAAGCAACGCAAGTATCAGGCTAACCATAAAAATGATTATGGCTGAGGTGGCAGGCCCCGCAACCAAGCCAGCGAACGGAGTCATGTTTACGTGAGTCCCGCCGAAAGGCGACGGAACAGGGATCAGCATGGCCACGAAGAGAACCACAGTGAGAAAGGCGGCTACCACCCTCTGCTTGAGCCCCAGCCGCCTAACAGCAACAACCATTACCAAGCCCACCAGTAAGCCCGCCGCTACAAACCACACAGCACACCACTCTAAAGGCATAACGCCATCGGGAAGATGAATATGAGCCAAGCAGACCACCATGTTAATAATCAAAAAACGAGAATTAATAAATATTGCTAATTTTACCTAAAAAAATAATAAAAATAAAAGAAGGAGACGTAACGTTGCAAACAAACCTAAAAAAAGAGGGGGGTTATTTACGCCTCTTCCAAGCAAAAGCTCCCAGCGTGGTTACCGCTAAGGCTACTGCTACCCCTCCTACTGCAATGAGGAGCGTGAACTGCTGGGAAGACTGTTGAAACATGTAGAAGAGGAGGAACATTTGCTGTTCGGGAGATAGGATTGCGTGAGTGTAGCTTTGCAGCTCCGCCGTATAAATTATCTCGCCTTCGAGTGAAAAGTTGAGTTTAGTGATGCTCTTAGCTTCAGGTGAATACCAAATGCTTAGCGCATCAGGAGCATCGGGATACGCCATTTTCCAGCATTCAAATGTTCCAGCTGGAACAGTTACGTTCTCTGTTCCCGTAACGTTGAGCAGAGGGAACAAAAGGAAGACGTTAGTTAAGTTCTCTGTTTCAGGGAGTGGAATGTTGTCCCAATTGCTAGTTGTCTCGTTGTAGATGAGAAGATACCCTTGAAGGCGACAGTTTAACTCCTCCTTGTAGTAACCGAATGTCGAGTTGATTTCTAGGGGGAATTTTATGGGGTAGGGGTAGGTTTCGTTGAGCTTTATGGTGATTGTAGAGTTGATTCCGTGTGATCCATCAAAATAGTAGATGTGGATTTGCATGCCGACTAACTCGTGGTCGGATTTTGTTATGTAAAACTTGGAGTAGCTGTCGTTCTCAAAAAGCTCTATGCATTCGTTGATACTCATGTCTTTGAACAGCTGAAAGTAGAGGAAGAATAGTGTGAATGGGTCTAGGGCAGGTTGATATTTGAGGGTGTAGCAGTCTCTTGATGTTCCGTTAAAGTCCGTTACGCTTCCGGCTTCACTAACGGAAAGAACGAATAACTTGTTTGTGGTTACGTTGCCCGACACGTTTTTGACTGCTAGATTGTATTTCCAGGTGTCCCCAACAGTGTAGGATGGTTGTTCTCCTGTTATTGCTAGGGCGGGGTGGGATGCGAGAAGCGCTTGCGACAAGGTGAGAAGGAGCGTTAAGACAGCTAGGAGCACTATTAAAGGTTTAGAAACACGCATTGGTCGGCACCATTTTTTGTAATCATCTTTACATTGAGAAACAAATAAATTTTTCGGAAGAGAACATAGGAGAACATTATTGTTGGGATGTTGTTTGTAACGCTTTTTCGGTGGGTGCATTAGGTTTCGGGGAGATTTGCTGATCCAACGACTATATGGGGAGCCGGCGTGTTTTTGTTGCGAAAAATTTAATATGCAAGAGCTGATATTCCTTCCTAGGGAGAGTACCCGGTGACTTCTTGGTCTGAACGATTTTCTGACGGGAAGAGGTGACAAATGATGGATGTCTTCGATCTCGTGGAGAAGGAAGTGAAGCGCTTATCCCGGGAAGAGGAGATGGAGCTTAAGAGGCTCAACATTAGTAGGGAGCGGTTTGCCCTGATGTTAAAGGAAATGCTGGAGGCCGCTAAGGAGAAGAAGGGTGACAGGCAGAGACTCATAAACGAGATACTGTCAAAGTATACGAATTAAGGGGGATGGGTCAGAGAATACGCATTAACTAGTTTACATTTCTCTTCTGCTTTTAGAGGCTCCTATGGCGTTTACCTTTTTATTAGGGTTTCCTGCTGCCTCATTAGTGTGGTTAGAGACTTTAAGTGACGCATTCTTTAAATATATGTAACGTTTTTTTGTGTGAAGAGCTTGACAGGGGGCTGAGCTGTTGGTTGACGCTATCGTTGTTTATTCGACTAGATCCGGTAGTACTGGAAGGATGGCTAAGGCTGTGGCTGAGGGATTAGCTGAAGGAGGGCTGGACGTCAGGGTTTATGATCTTCGCAGGAACATCGTAGAGGACTTTAAAGAAGAGCTGGAGGCGAGTAAGGCTATAGTGGTCGGCACGCCTACTCACGACTACATGCCTGCCTACGAGGTCAACGTTCTCTTATCCAAAATGGAGGAGTTGAACGTTAAGGGCAAGATTGGGGCTGTCTTCGGCTCATATGGGTGGAGTGGAGAGGCTGTCTACGAAGTTCAGAGAAGAATGAAGAGCTTGGGCTTCGAGGTTGTCGCTGGGCCATTGAGAATAATAGAGGACCCGGATGAGGACGGGCTGAGGAAGTGCAGGGAGCTGGGGCTGGCTGTGGCTAAGAGAGTCAAGGGAGGGTGAACCGGCATCATCTCGAAATCATCGTTTCTCCAGTCTTAGCGTCGTATATTTTTCTAATTCTATGAAGTGGTATGAGCGTGCCGGACTTTAGAATTATGAAGGATCCTTCGATGCGTTCAACGTCGGCTAAGCTGAACTCTTTGCAGGAGCCTTCGAACCGATCAGCGTAGACCGCCTTGAAGTCTTCAGGGGACATGGAGTGATCCCAGAGAACTCGGTTTATAACCGACCTGACGCTCTTACCCTTCAATTCCGCCACCGCCTCGGGCTCTAAGGAAACGCCGCGTTTAACCCTTAAAAATCCATGGCTGAAAAATGGATCTTCATGTAGAAAGTGAATATTTTTATGTTGTTTTTTATGTGAAGTTAAAATAGTAGAGGTTAAATTGATAATTTATTTTTAAAGGAATATGTAAAAAACGAAAAGGGCAATAAATATATAATTCCTGAATATTAAACTATTTGTTTGGGATGGAGGGACGAGCATTGTTTGAGAGAAAGGTGGGGGAGTTAGTGGACGAAAACGAAGTGGTAAGTAGGATTTCCTTATTGCTTGAAGGGCTGAGCCAGCTGGTGTGGAACGCGATGGAAATAATTAAGGGGACGTTTTTCGAGTTTGTTCTGCGGTGGTATCTTTCCGGGTTTGTTTCTGACGCCGATGAGGTTACAGGGAAGGTTAGGGATTTTGTTTTGCGGTATAGCAGGGTGGCTTTAAGGCTGAATTATCTTCTCCAAGACTTGTACTCGTTTATCGTCGCAGGGAGAGATAAGAGGGAGGTGGCCGGCTTGTTGAAGGCGGAATTGGAGCTGCTTGCCAGCGAGGCGGACGAGGCATTCATAGTTGCAGCTTCAAGAATTAACGAGTTTGAGAGGTTTTTAGATGAGGTAGGGATCCTTGAGGCTAGCAGAAGATTACTGGTGGATGCTGCAAGGGAATGGGAGAAGGTTAAAAGGGAAGATCTCCCGACGCTTTACTCGGCTCTCGCCGGGGAAACTTGTGGAAGCTTCATTTCAAGCGTAGATGCCTGCAGATGCTTTGTTTCGAAATTCGTGAACCTGTTTGACCCATTGAGAATTACGCGTGAAGCCGAGGAAAACGTTAAGTTTCTTAAGAGAATGGATAAGGCGGGGGAGTTCATATTTGACGCTTTCTGGATTGCTACCATCGCCGGGTACCACGCAGCTAGAGGAGTAGGGGTGCTGGTGAGCGACTTCCAAGGAGAGGATGAAGCTAGCGAAGTGATGAAAAAGCTATGGGACAAGGAGAAACCAAGATGGCAACTTAGTGACTTTGACGTGGAACGGGTTGCCTTTTCTCTCATACGTGTCCGCCACGAGGTTGAGGATGCGCTCAGCGCAGCAGATAAGGCCATCGAAATCGCGGACAAGGCTAATTCGGTTATCAGCAATTCCGACGCCAAAACCAAGTCCAAGATTCGTGAGATGCTATCTAGGCTTGAAGAGTGGCGAAGCGAGGCAAACAGTGTTCTGGAGGACATATTGAACTTTCAGAGAGTTATAGAGAGAAAAAAAGAGGACATTACGCAAAGAAAAACCATAGGCTAATGTCCCCTAGTTGACTGCGACGCTTTTCTTAGTTGCTCCTCAAGTTTTCTAACTTTTTCCTCTAGGGCTACAATGTACCCTAAAATGTGGTACTCCTGGTACCTGCATCCAGAGCAGATTTTTATTGTTCTGGTTGTCCCATCGGGGCACTCCACGGTTATCTGCTCATACTGCTGGAAGCAGTTCTTGGGGCAACTTAGATCCCACTTCATTATTTCATCCTCCTTGATGCTTTCCCCAGCGCCAATTTGAGAGATTCATCGCTCTTCTCTATTGATTCCAATAGGTGATAGTAGCAGAACCTTCTTCTCTCGGGTGCTGCATCCCAACCTCTGCCGTCGCTCATCTCTCCCAGCATGAGGTTCCCCAATGCCTCTTGGAGGGCTTGCTCTGCATCATCTACACGAAATCCCATACACTTAAAAGTTAGGATGATGCAACGTGAAAGCTCAAACCTCCTCCTCGCCTCTCCTATTAAAGTGTTTATCACGTCGTTTTCAGGCCTGTCAAGCCAGACGGTGAAACGGGCATCGTGACTCCAGCTACCTGATGGCATGTAGAAAAGCTTTTTTGGCATGTTGTCCTTGAGTGCTGTCTTTACGCTACATATCCTTAGGCCCGGCACGTCCTCTGCAAGTTCGTATATGCGGCTTAACGCTTCAAGTCCCCTCTTCCACTTGAGACCTAACAACTCGGCGTCCGTCGAGATTATGAGGAGGGGCTTTGTGGCAGCGTAGGGGCGGTATCGTTCCCCGAGGCGCTCCTCCATAATCGAGTACTGCCCTAGGACAGAGACAAAGTCCTCAGCAGTCTTTTTACCTGCGTACATCTCCCATAGCATCTGGCTTAAGCCGTAGTGCTGGAGGACGCCTACAATGTGCTTTCCCCTCGCTCCTTCAAGCCAGTAGGGGAAGAAGACCTCTTCCTCGGGACATCGTGGATCAGCCATTCTGAAAACCTTGTCGCTGACCACCACCCACTTGAAGCCCAGCTTTCTAAGTATGTCTGCGAGGAAGGGGCTCCAAGCCAGCTCAGGGGGGAAGAACCCTTCAGGCGAGTAATCTAAGGTATCCCTGAAAATCTTGAGCCCAAGTGTTATATCTTCCTCCACTTCCCATGTGGGCGTCAAGGGGAGTATGAGGTGGTAGAAGCCTGAGGCTGTTAGGTCTATGACGCCCCTTGAAACGCCGTCACGAAGAAGTGAAATGAAATCCAAGGAGAGCTTCGTGGCTTGATCAACGGTCACACCTGTAATGTTGAAGCTCGTCTCTAGGCCTGACTCCAAGTAGAATCTTAGAAGAGGCTGGTAGGATTTGGATGCGGCTTCTACGAGGTGGCGCTTATCGCCGGGAGGCTGGTGGACGTGCCATAGAAAGCATACAAACATGGAATACGCCTCCAAGTTCCACCTTTAGGGGGAAACAAATAAAATTAAAGATTTCTTCTTTTTCAGGGAGATTTGAGGGCCTAGGAGGGTGATTGATTGAACCTTGAGGGGAAAGTGGCGCTCGTAACAGGTGGGAGCGGCGGCATCGGAAGAAGCATTTGCGTCAGTTTAGCGGCTAAGGGATGTGATGTGGCGGTTAACTACTTCAGCAAGCGCGAGGAGGCGTTAAGGGTTGTTGAGGAGGTGGAAAAGCTTGGGCGCAGAGGTATGGCTGTGAGGGCTGACGTTTCAAAGATGAGGGAAGTTGAGGAGATGATTAAATCAGTTGTAGAGGAGATGGGAGGAATAGACGTGCTAGTCAACTGTGCAGGCATACTTATTGTTAGGCCATCAATATTGGAGGTGAGTGAGGAGGAGTGGGACAGGACTATTGAAGTCAACTTGAAGGGGGTCTTTAACTGCTGTAAGGCGGTGGCGAAACATATGATAGAAAAAAGGGGCGGGAAGATTGTCAACATTTCGTCGATAGCTGGCAGAAACGGCGGGACGGCTGGAGTCCACTATGCAGCTTCAAAGGCGGGCGTCATAGGGCTAACCATGAGCCTCGCTTCTGAACTTGCACGCTACGGCATAACAGTCAACGCGGTAGCCCCGGGACCAGTGGATACGAAGCTGATACCGGACGAATTAAAGGAAAAATTGGTGACGCTGATCCCACTGGGAAGAATAGCGCGGCCGGACGAGGTTGCAAGCTCGGTCATTTTCCTCCTGGAAAACGACCATATAACTGGAGCAACGATAGACGTCAACGGGGGGAGATGGTACTCTTAAGGGCTGCTTTTTTTATATGTCCGACTAATTAATCGATCAAGTTTAACGTGACCATTTAGAGAAATGCGCGAGAGAAAGATGTCGGCGTGTCTCCTCAGCCCTTTTCCTCCCAGTTGTCCGATGATAGAGAGGCTTAACTGCCTGTTTTAGGCTTCAGTGACTGAAGGAGAGGTTTTGGTGGAAGATTCCTTTTATGCTCGCTTCTGGCGACCATAGTGGCCACTTTTCTCACTGTTTCTATAGATACGCCTGCCTCCTTTGATATTCTTTCTTGGGTGTAGCCGAGCTCTACAAGCCCGTAAAGGATCAGGTCGAGGGTTTCATATTTGACTCCTATTTCTTCTTCGTCCGTTTGCCCAGGCCATAAGCCCGCTGTCGGGGGCTTCCAGATTATTCTGCTTGGCACCCCGAGTTCCTCGGCGAGCCATCTTACCTGGGTCTTGTAGAGGTCTCCTATGGGAAGCATGTCGACTCCGCTGTCTCCATGCTTCGTGAAGTAGCCTATCATGATCTCGCTCTTGTTCCCCGTGCCGACGACGAGCTTATTCATTATGTTGGCGTAATAGTAGAGGGTTGCCATTCTCAGGCGCGGCTTAAGATTGCCCGAAGCTAAAGTGTTTTTAGGGTTGTAACGCGGGCAAACTTCGGCGAATGCGTCCTCGACCGGCTGTATGTCGACGAGCTCAATCTCGATCCCAAGTAGCTCAGCCACGGTGAAGGCGTCTTCGGTGTCTTGGCTTGGAGTGGTTGAGGAGGGCAAAGTGAGAGCAAGAACATTCTCGGGTCCGAGAGCATAGGCGAGGAGAAATGCGACGGTTGAGGAGTCTACCCCTCCGCTCAGCCCAATAACGACACCGTTAGCCCCCGCTTTCCCCACAGCATCTCTAATGAAGGATGCAATGCGATCCTTAACAAGTTCGAAGTTAAGCCTCAAGTCCTCAAGATCCATAATTCACACCGCCGATAAATGGTGAAAGAACGAGGATTTAACGGTTTTTTAACGCAAAGGACTAAAGTGGTTTCAATGTTGGCTCCATGGAAAAGTTAATATTAACCATAATAAAAGTTCTTTCAAAGTCCCTTTTTAGAGGTGAGCGTGATGGGTGTCAAGGTCTTTAAGTCTGGCGACATAGTAATCAAAATAAACCATGACAAGTGCAATGGCGACGGCGCCTGCATAGACGCATGTCCCTCAGAGGTCTTCGAGCTTAAGGGAGGAAAATCAGTGGCCGTCAGAGTTGAGGATTGCGTAGAAGGCGCTGTCAAGCTAAGGCATTTTGGGTTGGTTTCACTTGGGAGTTTGCAGCTACTATAGGCGTCTGCAAGCCGAGTGGAGTCACAACCCAAAACGCGCTTAACTTGGTAGCGCCTGCGCAAAATGTTGTTCATGTGTCGAAGCGTGCCCAGAGGGTGCAATAGAGCACAGCTCCTGTTAATGAAGTAACGATGAACGCCACTTTCCCATTTCCTTGCATTTTTCTACTTTTTTCATGTTTTGAACGGTTAGCTGTCGTTTGTATGGCGACTGTTAAAAGCATTTTAAATGAGGGGATCTGTCGTCACCGTTGGAGGGAGGAAAATGTGTTTAAGCGGAAAGTTGCAATTTTCCTTCTTCCTACACCATCTGAGTACTTGTAGGAATCTTTGGCGCTTCGAGGTATACTAGAAGTAAAAGGTTTTAGTTCTTCTGTTGCGAATCCGCTTTCAATTAGTTCATTTAGATGAATTTGAACTCGCTTTCATTAACCTTTTGCAACTAGGGTTGTGGTGACTATTTCCTCTGCTTTTTGTGTCAAAAAAAGCATATTGCGTCGATACAAGTGCAATGAACTTCTGGAATTCTTCATGGAGAATCTTCAGAGAACTTTTAGAGAACCTTCACTGCCTCCTCTGCTTTAGAGGGCATCCTTAGCCCCCCTGAGACGTTTTCTTCGCTCAAGTTTTACACTAGCTGTAGTAATCCTCCACCATGATTAAGGTTGCGCCCGTACGTAAGGATGTTTAGGATGCAATGTGCGGAGCAATATGGGCTGTGTCCATCATGTCCCTATTTTCCCAGCAGGTCACTTGCTTCAGGAACTCGTGCCTAGGTCGGTTATTGTTGAGACGACCATTGAAGCATATAAGAAACCGATTGCCATACATAGTTGACCCTTTTTCTACGTGTAAAGGCGGGTGATGCTCGGATCTATGCGAATGGTTTCTGAGATTGTTTGCCTTCACCACATGATTTTTATTTTGGATTGAAGGGAGTGTTCGGTGGGTGGTAGAGTTGGTTGTATTGGTGGACAAGAATTCAGGCGACATAGTTGTTTCCTCGAGTAGAAGTGGAGTGTCAAACGCCGTCCTCCTAAATGCCCTTATTAGGCTACGTGAGTTCTCAGGTGAAAGTGGTGTGGTGGTAAAGTTGGAGAGTGGAAGGGTGCTTAAGCTTGTAGAGGGGAAGGGACATGTGGCGTTGCTTGAGGCGGAAGGCGGTGAAGATGTGGAAGGGTTACAGTGACTTCTCCTAACGTTTTCTCATTATTCGGCGCTGTTTGGTTTGAAATACGCTTTCTTCTGGGCGCATGTCGACAAAAGTTGCTGTGTTCCGCCTCCCTGGGCGATCACGCGTAACATTTTGCCCGGATTCGTTATTGCTATGCCCATGACTGATGTTACGCCGTGCTCGAATAGGACGTCTGGGAGCATGCTCGCCGTTGGCCCGGCTACGGCTACCTCTCTGGCGTTTAGTTCCAATCTCAATATTTCATCTATTGTCTTGTTGACGAGGGTGCTTCCAGTTATTATTACAACGTTGGCCGTCCTAATATGGGGCTCTGCCTCGCTTGGGGGAAGTACGGGGACGAGTGGGTTAGCTACTTCAGCTATCTCGGATACTATCACTCTGCGTGTCTTCTCCAATAGCTTCCTGAGCACTGGCTCCATATAGCCAACCACGGCGACGCTCTCTCCTTTCCTTACTATATCTGTGACGTCGACGCTTACGTGTTTGTATCTTGGATCTCCATGCATGATGGCTTGTGATAAGGCATTGAGAGTGGCGACACCGACAGCTGCCTCAGCCAAGTTCGGCGAGAGGGAGAGCTCAGCTAGGAGTATCGGGCTCAATTCGTGGAGGCTGCCAGCGCCTCTAATAGGGCTACATGAAGGGTTAGCTCTAAAGACGTAGGCTACGCCGCCGTGTAAGCCGTGGATTGAACGCACCGTGACGCCTGCATAGAAAAGGCCGGCGGCGACTTCTCCGGTCGTTGCCTTTAGCCCGCTGAGGCGCTCCTTGACCAGTTCGAGCGTTTCCTCGATTATCGTGTTTCTCTCCTCCAAGCCGTCATCCTAGAGCGCCTCTAATCCTGCCAGCTTGCAAAATTAGTTGTTTGATGGACTCCTCAAGCTTCTCGTTTCTGACGAACTCTTTAACCTCGGCGTCTCTCAAATTCTTCTCTGGTATGGACTTTAGAGCGGCATACTCTGAGATCATCATGGACATGACCCTATGTGAGGTTGAGTAGTTTTCTTTAGGAGAGAGAACTTCCTTTATTAGTCTTACGTCCTCCGCCAAGTCGGACACGAAGGACTCGGGAAAGACTTTTCCTGCCGCTTCAAGGCAGATGTACCTCCAAGCCGACGAGACGTCGTCTTCTAAGGAAGGATAGAAGTCGAAGAGTCGATCAGCCAATTCTTTTCGCTTCTTTTCCAGTAAGCTTAGAGTGCGGCCAACCCCTATGATTTCTGGGGGTACTCCTAGACTGTACATTAGGGCGGCATACTTCACTGGCGAGGGTATCGTGAATGGCTCCAGTGCCATGTTAGTGTTTCTGGTTTTTAGGGGTTCCAGTTCTCTAAAGTCCACATTAAGGTGCTCGTTGACCGGCGCCTCTCTTCTTTCAGGTATAAGTGGAGCGAGCCGCATTAACACGTCCGCCGCCTTCGATACTGTTCGGGTATATTCGTATGCGAAAAAGGCTATTAGCTCCCGAATTTGAGCTTCATCTTCTTCGCTGAACTCTGGTGGAGATTTACCCTGCAACTCGTCCTTGAGGAGTTTGACGAGGTCTGAGGCCCTTTTCCCTGAGTCGTACACTAAACTAGACGGAGCCGCTACTGTTGCCACCCCGCTATACGTTTTAAGGAAGGAATCCTTGGACTCGTGGTTAAGGTTTCCTCGCAGCGGAAGAGAACCACACTCCAAGATGGGGTAGATGGGCACAGATAGGCTTTCAGCTGAGCCTTTCAGCCTGGACAGGGCTAGCCTTAATGCTAGGGTTGAGGGGATCATCCCGAACTTGGCTGAAATATTCTCCCTAGCCAAGTAGACCCTAATTTTCTCGCTTTCTTGGGGGAGCATCATCGAATGGGCATTAACATAGCTAGATATGATGTCCGCAGCGTTAATTAGTGAGCCAAGGTTCTCAAGTGAAGGTATGAAGCGCAGATCCTTCACGTCTACTGGTTTAAGCGAGCTCTCGAGTATGTAGTTCTTTATTATGTTGAAGTTTGCCTCAACCCTCACTAAGCTTTTCACGTCGCCGTCCACGGGATGAATGACCTCCTCAACCACGTTCTCGTTGAGGTGATGGTAAGCGATGTAGTTCGCTTCGATTATCGAGTGAAGTATGGCTGTCCTCCTCAAGCCCACCGTTTCATCGGCGGGCATCCGAGGAGTAACCTTCACCTTTGAGCTCTGAAGGATCCCCGCCTCCATAAGGCGAGCCACTATGCTTACCACATGGTTGCAGGGAGTCTGTTTCCCCTTGAAGTCCACCATGAGCTCGTCGAAGCCATACCCTCCCTCCTCGGCGGGAGTCAAGAGGGAAACAGCCTCTTCAGGCTCTTCAGAGAACGAAACATAGGTGGAAGCTGAGTCAGAGGTCTGCATGACCATGACTGCTGGCACCCTCATAAGCAACACCGAACACGCTCCCCTAGAATATAAAAGGGGAGTTGAAACGTAAAAAATTATCTTTATAAAGAAGCTTAAAGAAGCTGTTCTTAAAAATTAACTCGCCACACTTGTTTTCCCAGATGAGGTATTCAAAGGGAGCTGGAAAAGTTGCCTAGGGAGAATGCAAATCCATTGGAGCTTGGGGAGAGGCTTCTCGTGGAAGGTAAAACACGTGAAGCTGAAAGGGCTTTGAAAAGGGCTATTAGAGTACTTAGGAAGGA
>Ga0105158_1000065_pt1 | contig 47318 bp, 55 predicted proteins | sample LHCtaG_FD_81567 | JGI IMG/M metagenome (GOLD analysis project Ga0105158, IMG submission 81567) | Hot spring microbial communities from Little Hot Creek, USA to study Microbial Dark Matter (Phase II) - LHC4sed_matched | ecosystem: Environmental > Aquatic > Thermal springs > Hot (42-90C) >...
ACAGCCCAGGAAACATCCTTCCTATCAATTAAGATATCCAGGTCTACAGAAACGTGCTCCACAGGCCTCCTAAACTTGTACAGTGCGTAGTTCAGCCCCTTTAACGCACTAACAACCTCAGTAGCTCTCTCCATAAACCACCTATACCTAGCCTCTTCGCGTAGCAACTCGCCTTTAAGAACACTTCCAACAGCCCTGAGGTACGCTAAGTACAGCTTGTTAAGTTTAGCAGCTTTAGCAAGCACCCATACCTCTCCACCGACCGGCCTATAAGACCCTCTAAGAGTTTCGAGTAGCCTTAGTGCTTTTGATCTTACCTCTGAACCTCTAGACACTTCAAAACACCCCTCAACACCTCCCAAGGGCTCTTAACACCAGTGTCAATACTACATGAGGACACATACTTAGCTAAAACACTGTATACCACGAGCTCCTTAACAATGAACTTTCTCGAAACATCAGCCCTCCTAGCAAGAACATCTATATCCGCATAGAGGTAAACAACCCTCTCCCTAGTAACCAGCCTAAGCAAGAACCTTCCACACAAACTACGAAAAACTTTCAGAGTGTCGAGAGTAACAACAAGCCACACAACAAAGTCTAGAACACCCCTATCGCAGACAACAAACCTACAAAACCTCCTGAGGAGAAGCCTCGTGAAGTAGTGTGGTAGCAGGGACAGAAACTCGAGGTAGAGCCAGAGAGCCCTAAGCTTCTCAGGAATGCAGACCCCGTAGTAGGGGTTGCAATCACCATAAAACACTTGGAAACGAGATAAAAGACAAGCTAAAACAGATGTAAATAGATGCGTACCCCTAAACCAGTGAACACAAGTAGAGCCATAACTGGAGAGATATGAAGCTAAAAGCCTAGAGATAGTAGTCTTGCCAGAACCATCAGCACCAGCTAAAACCATGAGTCCATTTTCCATTATACAGTGCACCATCCATAAGCCTTTTTAGCCGCACTGTAGAGAAGTTCTTTCCAAACTCAGAATTTTTAAAGCATGTTCACGATTATAAATGCGTGTCGAGAAAAACCTAGATGAATGTACTAAAGAAGAATTACACCTAGTACTCTTTTAAATCCTTGCATACTTTAAAACGCAGGTAACGTCTTTTATGGTAACAATAAGGGATAAATCATAGTTATAATTAGGGTAAACAAGGCCAGAAGGGACAAACGCTTAAGATGTGCGTAAAAGTTTGGATTTCGAGCTCCGAATTTTAGTCGTAGAAGCTGTCGAACAACAAGAAAAGGTAGCATAAGAATGGAGCTCATCATGAACGGCGCAATCATGTCCGATACTATTACTAGTAACATTGATGGTGTCAATACCATAAGCGCTATGTAAAGATAAGCCCTGCTATCCGTCCAATAGAAAAAGAATTGTTTTTTAGAGTGCTTGTAACTTTTCCAATGAAAGAGCAAAACTGGTAATATTAACGCAGTAAGGGCTAAGATAGCGCTTTCTGAACAGACATGCGAAATATAGCAACATGTGAAGTTAAGGAAGAGAATGTATTTTAAGATTCTAAGAACGATGAAAGTAACATGTCTATATCTTTTCGAGGTGGAATGTATAAATGATATAAGAGTAAGTAAAAGCGGATAGATCAAGACAATGAAAGACAGTTGAATTGCTGATATAAAAGTTAACAGCATGTAGAGGAGTATAAAGTACACTATTATGGTTGCTGATCTATTAAAGTAGATTATGGGCCTAAATTGATAGAACGAGAATAGTTCCTTATTCACCTTGAGTTTCTGTACCTCATCAAAATCTAGATAATCGTTAATTACATAGGTTATGGAGTATACGTAGTGTGCTATAATTGTTGACGTGTTAAGCATTAACAGAAACTCTAAAGTTTGAAAGGTGAGAAGACCACTGAATTTGGTTAGAAGCATTAAAAATATGCCAACGAACATGAGCTCGACGTAATTGTTTAAAAGAGCATCAATTCTAACAACAACGAGATTTAGGGCTATGATGATGCCCTTGAGTACTTTATGAACCCTTCCGTCCATAAGACCTCGCTTCAATAACTTTTATGTCTTTAAGAGTTCTATATTGAGGCTCTGGATTATCCTCAATGACAAGGATTTTATCACAGTATTTGAGGAGTTGTTGGAGTATGATATGCTTTTTCCCATAAAGATCTATCAACTCGTGAAGCTCCCCATTTCGGCATTTGATATTACTACTGATTACCATATCAAAACCCAGATCATAAAACTTCTTAGCAATACTGTCTATAGATGCTGTGAGTAAAATCTTCATAGCGTTGGTAGACAGAGCGGCTTTAAAAATGTGAATATTAAAAACTTTTAGGGAATCAAAGTATACTTTTTCGGCAATTTCATCAAGCATCTCGCAGTTCTTTAAGCATGTACGCGTTAAGAGCAGCTTGTATACATCTCTCTTCACTATTCTATTCAGTAACGGTATAAAAAACTTTAGAACAAACAAGAATAGGATATAATGTAGGAATTTGTACTTCAATGGACACGCGTATTCGACGCACATAGCCGTGGTATCAACATTGACAAGTGTATAATCGAGGTCTACGACTATACAGTATCTAGGCATCTCCTTTCTGTTATAACTGAGTGTAGATTCACTACTACTATTACTTATTATTGGTGAAACATTTTTCTGCAATCTTAAGGTTGTGTCTGACAATCTCGATGACTTCATGAATTGTATCATAAACACCTTTATGTGATGTATCAATAAGTACAATGTTGAATCCTGAAGTTAAGAACATTTTGAGTGAGATCATCATTAACCTTTGGTATAGAATGTGATAATTTAGATCAATGAAGCTAGTTATAATGGGTCGTCTTCTTTTAGCCCATCTTCCCATTAATATGCTATAGTCTGCTTTTAAGAAAATGAGTAAAAGCCTATATCTATAACTCCACCTTCTTAAAAGTTTAAACACGAAGTATATTAATTTGCTGGAATTTCTCCCAAGAACCTCCATGTAATTCGCAACGACGTTAATAAAACCTTCATCTATAATAACGATTTTAGATCCTTTGCATTTAATGTACATGTATAGAACCCATAAACAAAGGCTTAAGATCTCAATAAAAGTAATCAACGTGATAAAGAGAGAATTAAGTTTATTGAATCTCTTAATAACTAGAGTTGATGGATGAATACCTCCGCTTCTATAGAACTTAAGTATTTTACGCCGCCTATAGAAGAGCAACGCTAGCAAAGTAAAGAATGCATAAGAAACATTAGGGTATGCCGTTAAACGCAATGTACAGATATCCTTAATTACAAGGGCTTTCCTAAGCACATCAACTACAGTGGATTTGCCTGTACCTACCATTCCGCCGACGATAATTATAGTCACTTTATTTGTATTTTTCATGTTTATCCTAATAATTAAGTAATCTTAACAAGTGCTTCTAAGAAATGCAACTTACTAATAAAGGATTGAACTAAGTACTGTTGATATACTTACTTCACCATACATTATTCATGAATGTATCGTGATCTGTTTATGATAGGTTCATATCATCGAATATGATATTTTCAGTACCCGAAATAATTGTAACACCAAAGTATTTTGAAGGAATATCCTTAATCACAAGGTATGTTGCAAGCTTAGCGCCGCTGCCTTCAGTCTAAAAAAGCTTTGTAAACACTAAAACTTTTCTTGGCTCCATGACCTTTTATATCTCATAAGCTTAGGGATAACTATAGTTGAATGTCTTGAATTTCATGCAATTAACAATATCAGTGATTCAAACTGCGACAAGGCGATGTGCGGAAATGGCATTGATTAGGTGTTGCGAAGATTATGGGGTTGTGCTGGGTGCTTAATTTGGTGCTTGATTTTAAGGTGCGCTTCTATTCTTTCAACTCTTTTTGAGAGTTCTATCATGTTTTTCTCTAGACTTTTAGCTTTTTCGTCAAGATCTTTGATCTTCTTTATCAGGTCTAGAAATGTTTCAATATACATACCAAGAGCTTCTAAGTGTAAGTGGATTGAGTTTATGGTTGTATAAAGCTTTTCTACCTCCTTCGAGAAGCTCTGCACTCGTTCTTCAAGTTCGTTGATCATGTTTAAGTAGCTTTTCTTAAGCTCTTCACGATGTTTCTCTATAGCATTTTCAATCTCTTTAAGAACGCTATCTATCTCCTTCTTAAGGTTTTCAATATTAATGCTTTTAATAGTTTTTACAAGCTCTTCAATTTTCTCACTACGTTTGCTAATATCCTTTAGAATCCTATCTAGCTTTTGGGTAGCCTCTATAACGGTTATTGAAACAGCTTTCTCGTTTTCAGCAATCCTCTTAAATAGTTGTTCAGCTTCATCTAAGCCTATCCTAAGCTCTAAAACTAAGTCATTTGGATTCCTAATCCTACCCTCCCTAAAGAGCTTTATAGCCTCTGCCACAACATCTGGGCTCAACTTTGGCAGAGGTTCCTTTTCACCCTCTTCCTCACCCTTAATAGCCTTCTGAACATCTCTCAAACTCATAGACAATTTATCGGAAAGCCACCTGTAGCTAATCACGTGTCTAAACTCGTTGTATAGCGTTTTAGCAATCTCCATTCTATCTTCTAAAGGAATCTGCTTAGGGTCTATACCCAAAACCTCTACAAATTTTTCCCTCGATAACTTCTTGATCTCTGTAGATGAAAGACTTTTAAGGGACTCTCTAACTCTTGAAATAATCTCTGCAATACTCATCGCTAACACTCTACAGCCTGCTTTAGGTAACATGTGGTAACAGAGTTAATAAATGTTAATAAATACAGCACTGCATCACTCATCACCTGTAGCTCAAGATCCTTGTCCATGGTATAGGTAGCAAGTGGTAGCATATCACAGAGTTTACCACATGCTCTAGTATCGCTGGTATCTGGTCTCACAGCAGGCATGTACACTCTCTGCACACTTGCACACTCCTCAATCGCTTTAAGAACTCCACACCGTTTCTAGCTGCTCCAGTTTCTGCTGCAGTCTGCAACTGCTTGCCTACTTGAAACCTCACTACCTACAATCACTGTGTCACCATCCACTTATCGTTGTATATCCTGAGCATCAAACATCATTACAAGGTTCTCGACTACCCCCATCTCTCAAAAGGTTTTACGGAAGGCTCTCTAACCTTGACACCTATTACCACTATGAGCTGTCTTAAACTTGGTACCAGCTTTACTATCGGATACACTAAAGCTCTTAAAATGTTCAGCTTTGTAGATCTCTTAACCGCTACTTTGATGAGGTCTCTGTAGCCTGAAATCTTTAGATAGTCATTGTGTTCAGCATCGATATGCGTTAAGTCGTTTACTATGGAGTAGTACGCTTTAACTACATCGAAACCTGCTTCTCTAACCATCTCCAGTACCTCATCCACTGTGTACTCCCTTACGTGGTATTTGTAGATAGGTTGTTTACCTAATAGCAACCTCAGCCTCCTGAAGAGAGAAGCTATATTAGGTGTTGTAAGTATTAGATGGCCTTTAACCCTCAGAGCCCTACTTATCCTTACCAATGCTACAAGTGCACGGTAGTAGTGTAGATGCTCTAAAACCTCGGTAAATACAGCACAGTCAGCGTCAGCAACACCGAGCTCATCTCTCTCAATGTCACATTTAATAACATCTACACCACAATTCTTAGCTAGTATTGCGTCAGGATTTTGAAAGAGAATGTATTCAGTGTCTTTACTCACATACTTTAACGCTAGGTTATTTCCAAGGCAGTAACCGTAGTTCTTTAAAAGCCTTATCACCTTCACTTTGTCGCTGTACTTATTCTTAATTAACATACTCGTATGTGCCATCGCTTGAATTGTTATCTGCAACGATAATTTCAATATTAGGATAATCTTGATTTAATGCACTCCGTATAGCTTTATCGAGAACCTCACCTAATGTTGACTTAGCATTGTAGATCAAGATTACTATGCTAACCTTGGGATAGCTCATAATGATACCCCTTTAACAATATTAAAAGCCTGTTTTAGAACATTCAGACGTCAATGTCTCTTCTCTTCAACTAACACACCTAGGTTTAAGTAAGCTTTCCACTATATAAAGGCCTTATGATTAAGTAGATTGCTAGTGTTAAAGCTCTGAGCACTCTACTAAGAAGGATTGCTGGTCCTGCAAGGATTCTTAACACTAGATTCAAGCTTTTAGGATATGTTATTAAAGAGTGCAGTGAGGCTATGAGTGTTACTCCGGATGCAAGTAAGAGTGGTAGTGTAAGAGAGTAAAGACTTGTTAGTGCTAGAGTAGGGAGTAGAAGGAAGTAGGTAGCGTACTCTAACTTATACCTTATGGGGGCCACTTTTAGAACTTCGTGTAATGCAAAAGCCTTTCTAAGGCTAAAGTATGAAACCAAGTGCTTTAATAATTGTATGAAGGATTCACTTTTTGAGCCTTTAATTAGTACTTCTTCAGATAAAGCCGGCTTAAAATGGGGTAGAGGCTCTCTGCCATCTATCAACACCTTGTATCCACTCCTCCGAATCCTCATAACGTACTCTAAATCCTCATATATTGTTTTAGGATATCCTAGTCTCTCATTGAAGAAGCTTACCTTCTCAAAGACCTCCCACTTAACAAGTAGGGCGCCTGTACCTGCAGGCCCTTCCGAAACTCTGCCCAGGTACCTGTAATACACGGATATTTCGGATAATGAGGGGCTAGAAGTTAGGTAGAGAGCTCCAACAGCACCTACCTCTGGACTACTTTCAGCTATCTCCATCAATCTATTGAGGGTGTCAGGTTTTAGGATGACATCACTATCTAGGAATAGCAGATAAGAGCCCGGTATGGCTCTCTTAATTCCCTCATTACGTGCTTCTGATGTGGTTGCTTTCTTACCTAGCCTAACAACTTCGATTGAGTGGAAATTGGCCTCGTTCTCGTACTTAAAATCTACAGCTATCTGTAGTGTTCTATCTTCAGAGCAGTCATCAACTACGACGATCTTAATGTATTTATGAGGGTAATTGAGTAGCTTAATGGAGTTCAAAACGTACAGCAAAGTCTTCTCTGAATTGTGAACAGGTATGATTATAGTTACGTACCTATAGCTCATGTTCACATCACCACGGGGACATGTCTTTACTCATTACCTTAACTTTCATCCTGCAACTATCTTTAAGAGCTTGCATTACACATCATCTGCAAATCCATTTCACGTTTATAGACACTTATGTTAAGCCATTTTAACAGATCTCTTAATCTAGCTAAGAGTATCATTAGCAGTTGTTTAAGAGTGAAGAGTAGGGTTCTGTGTATTTTGGGCTACGTACAATATATTAAATGTTTTTTGAACTCTTGCTAGCTGGTAGCTTCTTACAGTATCGTAAAAATTGCGATCTGTGAGTAAGGTTATGATCTTTTCCGCTAAGCTTATAGGGTCTCCTGGTATGTAAAGCGTAGTTGCATCACCTAAGATCTCAGGAAGCGTTGCTGTATTCGGTGCTACTACTGGTGTTCCACATGCCATTGCCTCTATGGCTCCGAGACCAAAGTTTTCATGTCTTGAGGTCCTAACGAAAACATCTGCGGCTCTATAGAGCGGGGGCAACTTGCTGTGAGGGATCCAACCTATATAAACCTTAACCCTACCGCTTTTCTCAAGCCTTCTTAAAGGCTCCTTGACTTTATCATAATAGCTCTTTACCACAGCCCTACCCTTAATGTATACATAAGCGTCCTTCACTTCCTTAAGGATGTACTCCGCGGCTTCTTATGAAAGTTTCGAGATCCTTTTCTAAGCTTATCCTATCAATCCATAGGATAACCTTAGCATTTAAGGGTATCCCAAACCTTCTTCTAGCCTCCTCTTTAGGGATTCGCGGATTAAACAGTTCCATATCAACGCCGTGATGAATTACAACAATCTTATTCGAGCCTATCTTAGCCTCCTCACTCTGTCTAGTGAAATTTGAAGGAGCCACATAGACATCTATATAATCGTCTATTGAATTATAAACCTCCTCAGGGAAAGGAGCCGTATGGAGAACAGCTATTACAGGTTTTCCAAACGTCTTAGCCTTCTTCGCTAATTCTATGCTTAAAGAATTTAAGTGTACTATATCAGCCTTTCTCATTGCTTTCGCCTTCACAAACCTGTCTACGTAAGGAGGGATAACTCTTAATCGACGGTATGTCAGTAAACACGTTTACATTATATGAACTAAGAGCATTAGGTAGGTCGAGATTATAAGAAGTTAAAAATGAATGGTGCTTCAAAGAAAACTAACATTGTCGCATTCCACCCTTTTAACCTTGTGCAGCTATTCCTTGCATATCTTTTATATTTAGTTAACATTTATGTTTTAATATCATATGTAAACGACAACCATAGCTATTGCTTTAACAAATGTAGAGGTAGAAACCATAGACCCAGGCATCGAATACTCTGTTGATAATAAACTTCTTGTGAATGGCTGGTACCGCATGAATAGCCATTACGCAGGGGTCCCAATAGCTCTTAGCAGGAATTTTTCTTGGTGCTATAAAGTAGCGAACAATAGCCATTGTTGAGCCTATGCCATAGCTGTATTCTCCCCTCTCTTGAAGTACGAGAATTCTACCAGAATCTCCGCAACTCCTGTAAAGTGTCGCATAGAACTCCTCCTCTACAAGCTGTGTAAATGTGTAGGAGACTATATGGTCGTTCAGCGTGGGACCCTTCGTTGCCATGGGAATAGTGTAGTTCAAGGGCATAGCATTTGGTGTGAGAAGAATAAAGAAGGAGGCAATAAGTAGCGGTATTAGCAGTACATGCCTCCTGATCTTGCACAGCAGTGTTGAGAGGTATATTATTAAAATTAACTCCATGTATGGTTGTGCACCATTAAATAATACGCGTGATTGACTAATACCACCAAGTCCTATTAGTAAGGAACAGACAGAGATGAACGCGTAAAGAGCTGCTGTGATGAGGAAAAGCCCCTCTACTAGACTAGCACCTTTCTTTTTAAAGAAGTTGAACATTAATGCTATGGTTATGCCCCCTATAAATCCAGGTAGTAGCGCGAATCCTGTAAGGCAGAGTCTTGGAAGAGCACTATAACCTACATTTCTAGTGGTTAATTCAATAGCCTCCTCGCTAAAGACCCCTCTAACGAACTCCACTATAGTATTTAAGTATCCTATGAAGCTTGTTGCAAACGCTGTGTAGAGAGCCTTATACATGTAGATCGTGGCTGAAGCGAGGATTATATATAGTAGGTATTGATGTCTATCTAACTCTCCTCTATGAGCTAATAGTAATGCGATTAAAGCCAGGTAGAGAGGTATTGTGAGAGCTGAAGGATGAAGCAATATAGAGTGAATAATGAAAATAAGTGCAGCAATTAGATCTCTAGCACTAAATGAGCTATGCCCGAGGAGGGATTTTACAATTATAGTTAATGCTATAAAGGCAAGCAATTGTGAAAGAGCAGCAGGGGATTGAACAAGACCTACTAGTGGAGAGTATGGATATGAAGTCATTACTAGTAGAACTATTGCTGTAGCTAGCATAGGTCTCCCTGATATCTTCTTTGCAAATGTGTATACTGTGAGAAGTGATGCTAGACCAAATAAGCCGTACATTACGACTCCTAGTACAGGGTCATAGATATTACTACCCGTGATGTGAGTAAGCATAACTTTCAATATCGCATCTAGAGGAGCTAGATCGTAATGAGAGCCGTGGATAGACCATCTAAAGTACCCGTTAAGGTATATATTTATCATGTCAGATGTAACCTCATGTTCTTCAACACCATTAGCGATATATTTAGTGGTGAACACAAAGGGAACTATTGCGATGAACAGGGTTGCTAGCTTTGTATAAAGGGGGTTAGGAATGGTCTTACAGGTTAATAACATCAAGTAAGCTGTTATCGGTATTAGCAGTATTGCTATGATGAGAGTTAAAGAGTAGTGAAATCTCCATGCAGAGGATATCACCCCTAATAATATAAGAGCGATGTTTAAGAATGTCACTAGTACAATAATGATTTGCACCCTTCTTACCTTATTCCTTATTTCATTGCCATGAGAATTAGAAGATCGTAGAGCCATTAACAAAGATAAAATGAAAGTCGACACAAAGTTAAGCCCAAATACAAAGAACAAGTAAGTAAGAAGTGAAATTCGCTGTAATCCTAGTAGATGATTAACCCAACCAAGAACACTATCTATGAACATACTACGCACTCAACTGCCTCTATGTAGTACCCTGGCTCTATATTTATTGAATACTATAAACTTGTAACCCATATTCTTGAGAGCTCAAGAGATAATGAACGATTATACACCAATGTCTAAAACCGTAGAGCCTGGACTACAGTAAGCTTCAACAAGTTCGAGAACCTCAAGCCTTCTACTAAACTCGAGGTAAAAGCTGTGAACAGCTTTCTGATCCCCGAAGAGCTCAATAACTTTTCTAACGCTTAATAAGGCCTTCTCAGCATTCATAGAAGCTCATGAATGATGTTAATGTACCTCTTAGAGATTTCAATATAATTAAATTGCTTAACAAATTCCAGACCGTTCTTAGAAAGCCTTAGCCATAGCTCCTCATCTAGCAAAAGCCTTTCTAAAGCATTAGCATAATCTTGAGGATCAAAACTGTTTACCCTAATACCGTTGAATCCATCTATCACCGCCTCCTCAGGTATAGCACTTGAGACTACAACCGGGGTTCCACAAGCCGTAGCTTCTAAAGTCGTGTAAGGAAGTGCTTCATAGCTAGATGGAAGTATCAAAGCCTTCGATCTGCAGATCAGCTCTAGCTTCTCTTCTTCTGGAATAGCATACTTGTATTCAACTCCTTCAACTTTAGGAAGACTTGAGGAGGGACCTATAACTACTAACTTAATGTTGTGTCCTCTCGTCCTCAGAATCTTAATAGCCTCAATACTGATCCAAGGATTCTTAACAGGTCTAGTACCTATATGTACAACTATGTTCTCCCTATCATGGTGTTCCACAGGTCTACAGAGGTCAAGCTTCAATGGTAGTGGGATAACGTCACAATCTACACCAAGAACTTTCCTAACCTCATCTCTTAACTTATTGCTTACACAAATCACTTTGTCGTAACCCCTGTACAGCTTTCTCACAATTAGTAAATAAAGTCTATTTGGCCTGATAGTTATGCCGTGATTTACAACGATCTTATGTCTGAATCTAAGTGGTACTACCTCGTTTACTACAGCTGCTTCAACCCCTTCTTTGTGTAATAATCTAGATCCCTTCGACCACCAATCCCATGCAATTGCCAACCGTGGATCTCCCTCGCAAGGCCCTGATCTTAGTGTATAGATAGGCAGAGGATTATCTAAGCCATGTACCTCTTTAAACCATTCTTCAAGCCTTGCCCGATTAACACCACTATAACACCAACTCACTATAATCGGTTCATGACCTAGCTTAGCAAAGCCCTCGGCTAAAAGAGCTATAAACCTATTTACACCATCTAAGTGCGTTATATATCCTCTTCTAATCAGAGCAATTATCATGTGTATATTCGCTTTACTAATACAGTTTACTTAAATACTGATGTAATACCTCATTCCAGGTCCTCATATGCACTTTCTCTATAATTATAAGCTCATTATTGAACAATTTTACATCTGCTTCAAGATTCTCCACAACTTCTCTTGATGTTATTGCTGGCGTTTCCATAGCTAGCGCTCCTGTTATAAATATGCTGGAGGCTTCATGTTTACTGAGGGTTTATTGCGTACCTTGCTTGTGATAGTAGCCCTAGGTGCTTTTCTCTTGATTGCAGCTTTAAAAGATGTTGTCATAATTCAGTTCTTTCCTTAATTCTACCGCCACTTTATACACGGTATTTCTACTGTCTAGCCTGGGTTTGAATCCTAAAGCTTTGAGTTTATCTATTCTTAGAGCTATTCTCCCTACATCACCTGGCATATATCTGTAATGTACCGCTCCATTTCCAAGCCAAGGTAAGACACCATGTCCAACACCTTAACATCATCTTTAGGCATGAGGAATATTGTTGGTTTAATATAAGCTAAAGCAATAATACTGGTGTGCATTTTACTCGTAATTACGATATCACAAAAGCTAATTATTTTAGCAGAGTCGAGAACGGAGAGGCTTCAAGATCTTTACTATTCTTCTCTACTCGACTGGTACAGATTCATAAGATCTGATATTATACTTTCATCACTAACATCTATTATATCGTCTGGAGACCTTAAACAATACGGCACAAGCCAAATTCTTACATTAAGGTCTGTAAGAGAGTCTATTAATTATTTCAAAGACTTGAAGTATTCTTTCCATAGAGTCATTGAATAGAAGTAGTCTTTACGTGGTACAATACAGACAGTAATGTCGCGTCTCTTTCTAACAGAGGAATCATCTGGGTCTTTGTAGAGTAGTTTAATACCAAAACCAATATCTAACGCTGTTAACAGCCTATGGGATTCTACAAACTTTGCAGGAATACTATAGGAATGCTTACCTCTAACAAAAATAAGGTCTAAACGATTTAAAGACCTGATAAGTTTTTCTATGCTTAGAATGTGCGCTGAGCCCAATTTTCGAAATTGAAATAGGAAAAGTTATTAGGGATTCTTTTACAGGGGTCCTAGCACAATTGTAATTGATTATGTGATTATAGTATCCAATCATTATTGTATGTTCTCCTGTAAATCCTCCGTCGTAACTTCTCGTTATGTTAAACATTTTACATATCGACGGCCTAATATAGAACAAATTTGTAGAACTTTCAAGTAGCGTCATTTTATAGAATTCCCTGAGGACCCTGAGGATTAGCATGAAGTGAGGGGATTTGTAGCGATTCTGTATATGTGTGTAAGGATCACATTGTTTTTGCTTAAGCAAAGGAAATCCCCTTAATAGACCGCTATACAGCCTCCTAAGCATGATGCATTCAATTTCTGTTGCTTTTGCAGACCTTTTAGTACCCTGATTTTCTCCTTCGAATCAAACATTATAGGCGTAATTTTAAGAAATGCTTCAGGTTTATGTATAAAATAGATCGAGCTTCGCTTCTGAAATGTGTTTAGCCGCCGAAAAAGCTCCAACTAAGTACTGCAACGGATCTCCTAAGTTATAAGATGGAACTAAACCAGCAAGTAACAATTTAACCTCAGACATATCCATAACTTACCTACAGGCATTCCATTAGTGCGCACTTCGACACATTACCATGAACATTCTGCTTCCTTACATAAATGACTCGAATCAATTTAAACAACTTAAACATAGTGGCCTGAGTATGTAATCTGAGTATGTAATATGTTGCAGAGATCTTTCATTTACTCATTTCTTAAACGCTCTCGTTGAGTAATCGTTGATATAGATCCTCATAGTATTTAGCCATGATTTTAGACGAGAACTTTTCTTCAACGTCCTTTCTACATTCCCTACCATCCAATTTATCAACCCTTTTCATGGCTTGGCATATCTCGTCCACGTCTTTTACTAGGAAACCTGTAACGCTATCCCTAACTATCTCTACTACTGACCCTTTTGCAAAGCCTATTACTGGTGTTCCTGTAGCAAGGGCTTCTACCATCACTATACCAAAAAACTCCTCGTACTGAACGGGGTATAGTAGTGCCTTTGCTCTCGAGAGATATTCAACCTTAGTCTCGAAATCTACTTCGCCAAGGTAAACAATGTTTTCATTATCTATGAGCGGTTTTATAAAGTTCTCAAAGTAGCTACGACTAGCTATGGGCCCTATTATCACAAGTTTTTCGTTGCACCTCTTTGCAGCTTGTACAGCTATGTGAACGCCTTTCGTTTCGTCTATTCTTCCTACGTATACAAAGAAATCCTCCTTCTCCAGCCTGAATGGATATTTGGTGACATCTATACCGTTGTAGATGACCGCTACGACCTTTATCCCGCGTTTCTCCAACCTCCTCCTCTGGGATTCTGAGATAGCAACTAGTGGAACACCCAATCGTGCAATGAGATCACTTGGATCAGCATGCAACGTAAGCAGAACTGCTTTGCTGCGAAGCCATTTAATGATTGAAGTTATTAATGCTAGTGGTTGGAAGTGTATGTGGATTACATCGAAGTCTCTTGACTTTAGCAACAGCTTCCATAAGTACTTTACCTTATGCTTAACGTCAGGTCTCTTCACGGGTTCCTCAAAGACTGATTCAAACTCGTACGGTACCTCTGCATTTCTTGGCTTAACCCCTAAAACTAGGACCCTATGACCACGTCTAATCTGCTCTTTGGCCAGAGTGTCAACCATTAACTCTACTCCGCCATAACCCTTGGGCGGAGTATAGCTACTTATGTGCGAAGCGTGCAGTATCTTCATATGTTTGTCAACCTCTGCACTACTTTTGACGGTGGTTCCATTCCCATATCCTTATCCTTTTCATAGTTTTTACGGTCTATATTTATTGCATTGCGTACTAGCTAACACCTTCCTTAATGTACGTGTATTCGTCCAGATCTCGCTCTTAGCTTTTAACTCTCCCAATAGGTAGAACAGATGCCATAGAAGTAACTCTACATTTCGTTCCCTGAGAACTTTTAGCATCCTGCAGAGGTTGTATAGGGTAAACGTCTTCAGGTCAATGTAAAGTGCAAGGCCATGTGCATTGAATGCTCTTTCGACGAGCTTACTAATGTTAATCTTGCCTGCTCTATGGTGTATTGCTTTAAGTCTGTCTGTGCGTATATAATAATATCCTGCTCTAGTTATCTCTTGCGCAATATAAAAGTCTTCGCCTGACCTTAAGGACTTCATTATGTAGGGGCTTAACAGGGAGACCACATTCCTACGTAGGAGGACATGACCTGTATCCGCGCCAGAAAACCTATAGAAACCATACTTCACTATGAATTTTCTAGGCACTTCGTCTATGTTTTTAACTACCTCTATTTTACCGTAGGTCCGTATATTTGCGTATCTACTATTAATAAACACTCCTTGAATCCCCCATATCCTATCTACTCTCATCAATGGTTTTGCATTCTCATGCCATCCCTCTAGTATCTCCACATCAGAGTCTATGAACGCAAACCACTCTGTATCAACAAGCTTCATGCCAATATATCGAGCAAACCCTAGACTAGCCCTAGTCTTTATAACCACCACTTTATCTTTGAAGAATTCGCGTATTACGTCAACGGTACCGTCGGTACTATAACTATCGACCACAATGAAGTGGTGTACAAGGATATTCCTCTTTATAGCTGCGAGTACTCTCTTAAAGAAGGGCTTATTTGAATTCTTTGTAAGCATTATAACATCTATCATCACAGCATCCCAATTCAGTTGCTATGTGCTACACTAGAGAAGTTATCACATATTTTACAATCTTTTTCACAAACTTTACATTGTTCTTCGTGGAAAAGAGGTTGCTGTAGGCTTCTTTAGCTCCCTCGCTAAGCATTTCAAGCTTTTCTTCGCTATTTAAGAGCTTGAGGACGTCTTCCATGATATTGTTCCAGTTTGATATAAATGCATGCCTTTCATGCACCAGCTCTGGATGAATCGTTTTTGCGACATCAGTGGTTATTGTTGGTGCTCCATGGAATAAGGATTCTAGTAGTCTATTAGAGATGTTTCTATTGGTTATAGGTGCTACAACTAGATTTGCACCTTCATATAGCTTCCTGACGATGCTGTCTCCAAAACCTCTGCCAACTATATATAGATTCCTTGGGGGCTCTATATGAGGAAATACACGTTTCCAGTCCTTATACGTGCTCCCAGCTAAAACAACATTCATCTTCGTCTTCTTAGCTATCAGGTACAGCACTATGGCATGTGGCTTTGCTTCGAATTTTAGGTAAGGACCTGTTTTATGAAGACCTGTAAAGCCTAGGACGTAATCTCCGCGCTTTGCAAGATCGAGTATGTGGGCGTATTTATCCTCATCACCATGATTATCGCATTTAAAACCGTATGGTGGGTATAGCTTCGCGATCCTGTTTCTTAGAAGAGGGTATGTTTTGATGGCAAAGGTGTAGGTAGCATGGTCAATAGTTATGGAGTATGTGGAGTAAAGAATGTAGCCCATATTTATAGCAATGCTTGGTACAAAAATAGCTATGTCTTCATATGCGCCAAATCTAAGGTTATCTCTAAGCTTTGCAGCTCTAATACTCCATAAGCGCAGTAAAATCCTCGATCCTCTTCCAAGGACTTTACGAGCCAAAATGACAGGTAGCCTTGGTGTTGCTACTACAAGATCGTAGTCATATACATCAATGATGTTTTTAATGATGTGCTCGCAATAAATTATTTGCATAGGACTTCTGCAGGGGACTTTATATAGAGTTATATCCCATACACCATTATCGCTTCCAATACAAAGTTTCTCCACATTTACTCTAGAGTTCAGCATTACTACGTCAACTCTGCCAAGCTCACTTAGAGCCGATATAAACCCGAGCTCATGTCTGCTAAACACGTCATTAGACCCAATGTATAGAAATCTCATGGTAATGTTTCTTACTCACAGTCGGGTTAAGTAATTAGGTAGTACCTAGTGTTATAGCATTGCAAGCTCTACCTTATGTCTACTCTATGGAATTTACTCTTGCTCTTCTCCATAAACTTCTTAACAATGTCTAGAGTTCTATATTCTGACTTGCCGTCAACTATTAGAGCTTAATATCTTCGAAATTTTACAGATCTGTTTCAGTATGGACTTTAAGACCAAGTATCAATAAGTACTGTGTTGTGCTTATTGTTGAGACCTAGGACTTTATCTACTTCAGAAAAGAACTGGTCTAAGAATATCTTCATAGACCCAACTCTTTCTTTAGTTCAATAACTGTTTTATACACTGCGTTCCTGCTATCTAATTGAGGCTTGAATCCTAATGTTCTGAGTTTATCTATTTTAAGGGCTATCTTCTTAACGTCGCCCAGCCAACCCACACCGTGAAGTATTGGTTTGTATGCCTTCTTCACGTTGTGCAATCTCATAGCCTTTATTACCTCATTTGCTACTTCATCTACTGTTATCCAGTCTTCTGATGCTATGTTGTATAACTCGTAGCCGCTGCTTGTTTTTCTCCAGGCTATCATTGTAGCTTCTACTGCATCGTCAATGTATATAAAGCTTCTAACCTGCTTTCCGTCCCCAAGGATTTCGAGTTCTGAGGAGTTCTTGAGAAGCTTGTTTACGAAGTCCCATACAACTCCGTGCCTAAGCCTAGAGCCAACAACATTTGCATAGCGGAGTATGATTGCCTTTATCCCATAGAGCTTTGAGTATGCATGTATCAACGCTTCGCATGCTGCTTTACTTGCTCCATAAACTGAGACAGGCCTTATCGGAGCATTCTCGTCTACTGGTATCTCCTCAGGTTCTCCGTAAACTGAGCTTGACGATGCAAACACCATCTCTTTAACATTACTCTTCCTCATAGCCTCTAAGAGATTAAACGTTGCAACAACGTTCTCATTAAAGTGTATCTCTGGATTCGTTGTACTCACCCTCACCTCAGGGTTTGCAGCAAAGTGAAATACTACATCAACACCCTCAACAGCTCTTAAAGCTACCTGATGATCCTTCAAATCTCCTACAACAAACTCGATAGTGCCCGCCTCTAGGTGGTGCCTAAGGCTCTCAACACTACCACTACTAAGGTTGTCTACGACCCTGACCTTATGCCCCCCCCTAACGAGTCTATCAACTAAGTGGCTACCTATGAAACCCGCTCCACCAGTTACAAGGACCCCCATCCCTAACCACCGTACAGTTTCCTCAGGTAGTCTGAAACCACCTCGCTCCAAGTCGGTACACAGCTCCTCTCCTCTAGAGGGGCTTTCCTTAAGAACTCGTACACCTCCTCAGCTAAAGCTTCTACACCTTGACCTAAATCAACTATTAGCGTCCTCCTCCTATCCTCAAAGTTCAAGCCCCAGGGTTTAGCAACTACAACTGGGACACCGACAGCATTTGCTTCATTTACGCTTTGAGGATATGACTCCTTCTCTGAGAGCAGTCCAAAGAGTGCTGCACGTGAGAGAGCCTTGATGTACTCCTCGAATGGCTTGAAATCCCCAACCTCGTGAGGTATCCTAAGCTCTCTCAATACCCCTACAAGCCTCTCCTTGTAGGGACCTCTACCAAAAACCTTCAGCTCTAGTCCAAGACCAAACCTCTCATTTAGAACCTTCACAATTTTAGCAAGCAGGTCGATGCTCTTATACCTCTCAATCCTACCACTGTAGAGGACGTAGCCTTGAGGCTCCCACCTCAAATCCCTGACCCACTCCTCAACACCATTCTCAATAGGAATAGCTTTAACACCAAAATCCCTCTCAACAAGCCTAGCCTCAAGCTTAGAGACAGTGTGGACTGTACAACCCTTTAACATGTTCCTAACGTACCTCCTCCAGGGGACCCATAGGAGCCTCCTAAGTAGGGTATGGCCCGTTCCGTGGTAGTACGGGGTTACAACAACCCTCACACCCCTATTCTTCACAATCCTTAGCGAGTGTACGGTGAGAACACTATGTATACTGTGAAGGTGCACTACATCAACCCCTCTGGAAACCTCCGAGAGTACTTGCTCCAACTCATTCCTCCTCCTAGGGAAATGGTATGCACCTCCAGGGCTCCAAGTAGGCCATCTAACAATTTTCACATAATTAATCTCCTCTTCACTAGGCTCTTTAGCTCTACGATCTCCTGCTACAATTGTTACTTCGTGTCCTATTTTCACGAGTCTTTCTGCAACTGATTTAACAACATACTCTATACCACCAATAGATGGATAGTAGGATGGTGATACAAAGAGTATCCTCATAACCTCTCCCTACGCTGTTAATGGTTTTGATCTAAAGGCGCACTTGTCATTACTCTTTCTCCTGTTTTTCCCACACGATCTCCTTCGTTTGTATGTTTCTGAGCGTGGCTATTACTAGGTAAGTTTGCGTTGTTATCCAGGTTCTAAAGAGCTTAAGCGTTAGTAGAAGTGCTCCTAATGCTAGGAGGATCAGCGCTGTAGTCGAGCCTGTGATTGCTAGGTAGAGTAGTAGGAGTGTTGATGCAAGTAGGAGCCACGGGTTGGCTAGGTGGAGCCACGTCTCAGCGAGTAGCACGAGCTTGAGTTCTCCCGGTGCTCTCAATAGCCACTTCATGGTTTTAGTGAAGTGTTGCACCAGGTGCTGGGCCCTCCTGATCCTCCAGGTGTAATATTCTCTAGAGGGGACTTTCTCTGTACACCACGCGTTGTCAACGGCTATTGACCTGTAGCCCATTAGCGCTACCCTCGTGGCCGTGTTGCTGTCGTCTGCACCTATACTTGTGGGAAATCCACCAACTCTTTCAAGCAGGCTCCTCCTAAACGCTGCTAGCTCTCCGTGAAACACGGGAGTTGAGTGCTTTTTGCTCTCGGCGAGTCTCACAACATTGTAGAGCTCTCTATAACTCTCCTCAACGCTCATTAAGCCCTTACCAGCCGGTATTTTGAGGCATGTAACAGCGCCTATAGCGGGGTCGCTAAACCATGACATGGCGTTAGAGAGCGTGTTGCTAGAAGACCACGTGGCGTCAGCATCTGTTATCACGACAATGTCCCCAGTAGCATACTTCAAGGCGTGGTTTAGCGCGTGAGCCTTACCTCTTCTCACAAGCTCTCTAACTAACACTAGCTTTATGCTTGGGTTTCTATGGGCCCACTCCTCAACCTTCGCAGGTGTTTCATCAGTGCTAGCTGAGTCTACAACTATTACCTCTACTAGCTCCTTGGGGTAGTCCTGCCTGGCTATATCATCTAGCTTAGACTCTATAACCTTAGCCTCGTTGTACGTTGGGACTACGATGGTGACCCTAGGCCTGTAGCCTGGGTCTCTCTTAATGTTCCACGGTCTGTGGAGCCACCTTATCTTCAAGTAGCTGTAGTACGCTATTGGGGTGGCGAAGTGTGTGAATGCTAGTAGCAGTGCTGTGAGTAACATTGCGTTGCTAAGGTCTGTGGGTAGCATTGCTTTCATGTTTCCTAGCCACACCCTGTAGGTATCTGTTGCTTTGCTCTGCTCCTGATGGCGTCTAGGGCTGTTAGTATAGCTGCGACTACTCCTAGTGCTAGACCTGTCTCCGTTACTAGCAGGCCCTCTACTACGTCTCTCTGTGTGAAGTCTGCAGGCCTTGTGACCACCTCTACCCCTGGGGCAATGCGTACCCCACTAGTTGTTAACGCACCTGTCAACTCTATCCTAATCCATATTGAGCTATGGAGTGACCAGAGCGCTGGTGTTAGTACTGTAAACAGGTCTAAAGCTATGTGTAGAACGTAGATTAGCAACGCTATTGCTGCAAACCTTAGGTATTTCCTAAACCTGTAGTACACTAGGGTTAGAATTGGTGTTGTTACAAGAAGTGTTAATGGTATGCTGTGCGGCACCCACCTATGGACCCTGAGCAAAGCATCAATATCTGGTAGCAGAGCTATCAACGCAACTAAAGCTACACACCTAGGTTTTGAAACAGCTCTAGCCACCAAATAGCTAGTTAGGTAATGTGCTAGTGGATCTGGCAAGGGTGTGCAGCTCTAACCATGTAGAGGCAGCTTCTCTATACAACGACAATTGCCGAGCACTGTGCCTCCCCATCCCGAGCCCAGGGCCCCTCTCAGTGCCCCAGCCCCTAAGAGCTGTTCGCTCTTCGAGTAGAGGGAGTACAGCAGAGGGGAGTGAAGTGAGTGGGCACCAGCACGATAGCTACAGCTGTTATACCGCTCACCAGTTCGCTACTTAGCCTACTGCTTACCTCATCTTCTTCTCCAGCTCTTCTACCACCTTCTCCACATACCCTTCATCGAGGTTGTCGAAGAGCCTCCACATCTGCTGAAGCAGCTCTTTCCCCTCCGCTACCTCGAGCTTGCACTCTTCTATGGCTTCAGCAGGCCCAGCACTACCTTCCCCTCTTCGACACTCATGTAGTAGCTCTCCCCTATGAAGGGGCATGCTGTGAGGACACATCGCTCACCACGTCCATTATGAAGGTCGATAGCGCTCCTATGTCAAGCACGTAGCTCTCCTCGGGTGAGCACCAGGGGCCTTAGGAGGGGGTTTCCTCTAGTTATAAAGCCCTTTCCAATGGTGGCGAAGCCCGGGTTAACGCGGGCGGGCTCCGCTAAGCCCCTCTCATCAAATACGTACATAGGTGCCTCTCCCTGGGGGGGCTTATCTCGCGGAGTTGGTAAGAGTTAGGCTACTGCTAGTGGTATTGGTGAAGAAGTTGAGCTTCTCATCGACGCAGCTTCTACCTCGACTCAGGCTAATAGAGAGGCTTTTGAGGAGGTGGGTGCTGAACCTGGGGGTGAAGCCTTTAGGGTAGTTGCTTGAATAGCTGCTATGAGTTGTAAGTGAAAGTGGTGTAGAGGCTGTCTTTGCTAAAGAAGAGTAGCTTTAGTATTCTTGGCTTCAGGACTAGTGCTACTACACATAAGCCTGGGTACACTAATTGCGGTGCTGAGCCTAGTAGCTGTGGTGAGCCATGCCTGTAGATAGAGATGTCGTTGTGTCGAGGATTAGAGGCGCTGTGGAGGCTATCAATGAGCTCAGGAGGCTTACCTCTAAGAGCTTTGCTGAGATGAGCATTGATGAGGTCTACTCCATGAGGTACAACGTGATAGTCTTGTAGAGGCTTTGGCGTCTATATGCCTCCACGTGGCTGTTGAGCACTTTGGTCTGAGGCCAAGATCCTACGCCGAGTGTTTTAGAGAAGTCTCCCAGAGGCTTGGGGTATAGTGCTTCAGAGATCTAGAGGCTTTGGCGAGGCTCAGGAACCTACTTATCCACAGGTACTGAGCTGTGAGGGATGACATGGTGTACAGCAGCATCAAACGGATTTTAGGTGTGTTAGCGAGTTTATCGAGAAGGTAAGGGGGCTGGTGAGGACGTGAGTGTAGAGTACTATGAGGTTGATGTGGATAGAGTTGCTAAAGCCGCTAGAGATGTTTTGGAGAGATTTGAGTTTGTGGAGGCTGTGGTTCTCTTTGGCTCTGCCCTCAGGAGAGGCTTTGTCAGAGACATTGCCATAGGCATTGTGGTTAGCAGGGGGGTTGGCCTGAGGGAGCTCAGTGAGGTTGCCTCTACCCTAGAGCAGGCGCTGGGCGTTCCAGTAGACCTCGTTGTGCTTAACGATGCACCGCCACTCCTGAGGTTCAAGGCTCTTACCGAGGGCTTAAAGCTTGTTGTTAGGGATAGGGAGAAGCTGTTTTACATGGCTTCAGAGAGCTTCATGGAGCTCGAGGACGTGAGGGAGAAGCTGAGAACTCTGGGGGTGGAAGAGCTATACACGTAGGTGCGGCTCCGCAAGGGGTTTTGCGAAGAGCTGTAGCTAAAACACTTCCTGACGCCCTTTGAGGCCAGCGCCAATTGCTTCACGCACTACCTATCCCACTTAACCTCATTCGCAGGTCTTGTGTACGTGGTTGAGATTTCTGTTATAGGTGATTAGCAATGGTTAGAGAGCTTAAGCCAAGCTCTAACTCTGCTCTTCTTAGCCGTATACTCTGAGCATTGGTGGGTTGTTGAGGTACATAATGCCTGTTGCAAGTATGTACCCAGTGTTGTTGAGCACATCCTTTGCCACATTCACTCCGTTTTTAATTGCTATGGCTACTCCGTAGAGGAGGGCCCTGCCTCTGAATGTGAATAGCTCTACCTCGAGAAATATCCTCTTAACTACTTCAAGAAGATTCCTAGACCTCACACCTCCTCTCCACTTCCTCAGGGCGAGGATGAGAGCTTTTTGCTCTGGCTTTAAAGAGCTCCAAGCACCTACTCTAAGAGCTTTTCTAAACAGCTTCTCCACAACAGCTCTAGAGATGTTATCTGGGGCAACGATGCTTAAGAGAACCTCCTTCGCCTTCTCCACAAGCTTAGAACCAGCTGCGCTAGCCCTCTCAAAGTCACCAACAATAAAGCTCATGAAAAACCTCCAGGAGATAGAGAAGTGAGTCCACAGCTATAAAAACCTATCTGAAGCCACGCAGAGGAGAAGGTGATTAGGAGGGCTAAGCTCACAGAGGGTGCACAAGGCTTTGTTAATTATCTAGCACTACAAGCTTTTAACTATCTTCAACTCACCTCTACTGCAGTGGTAAGAGTGTTGTCCTTGGCTCAGAGGGTTATTGAAGAGCTCAGAGCTGATGAGAAGGTTAGGAGGGGGCCTGCATCTATTCTTAGCTGAGGACACCACTAAGGATAAGAACATTAGAGTGACCATGATGAGAAGCATCATAAGAGAGATCGCGTCTAGAGATGATATCAAAGTATTTGGGAGTGACTTAGAGACGCTGAGAGAGAAGAAGTCGGAGCACGCATAGAAGCCTTGGGAAAGGAGTTCAGAGCATATATGGATTTGTTTAGGATTGGGGTGGGGGAGGCGTTGAAAAGCTTGGCGCTAGAGTAGGCCTCCTTGAGGAGAGGCTTAATTCTCTTGACCAGGGGTTACCGGGTTGGGAGGATCCGCAGGGCTACTCATAAAGCTCTCCACAGCATTCAACATACCACAACTAGATAGCGTTAGTAGCACTACTGCTTAGAGCACCTCACTAAAGCATTGCTTGCCAGCGCTGAGAACCTCTAGCTGTATAGAATAGCTGAGGTGTCTACAGCAGCCAGCTGATGTGCCTCCCCACGGGGGGCGGGGTGCTGTGCTTCCCGAGGCCCGCCAACCTCAATAAAGCTTGTCACTAACTCTTAGTAGTGTTGGAGGCCGTTCTTGAGCGCATGTGTATGGCGAGCTGCTGTGGCTTTGTATAGTGCTGAGCTCTCCCACACCTCTCCATAGTACTCGATTTTACTGCGATGTGGTTTGAGTTGCACCCTGCCTTAGCTTCTTAAGCTCTTCCTCTATCTCCTTCTCAATCTCCTCAATAGGCTTTGGCGGTGGTGTTGTTGCTAGTGTGTACCCTATCCAACCAACAATTCCACAGAGAGCAGCTACAGCAACAGCAACTGTTACCTTTGTTAGTAGAAAGTCTATACCTGAAATTGGTGGGAAGAAGAGGAGCCAAACGTACAGAGCTATGACAATAGCTGAGGCTATTACGAGCAGAGCCCCTATTGCCCGATCTCTTGCCATTGCAATCACACATCTCTATATATGCTAAGAGCTTTGTTTATAAACGTTTATGAGATGTTAGAAGAGCTATAAAGTCTGAGCACCAGGCTTGCGCTGCAATGCAGCGCCATCGCATTGGCCTCTAAAAGCCCTTGGGCACCTGTGGAGCTCTCCCTGAGCTCGCCTAGGCAAACTTTTGAGCTCTGTACTTCCTCACAAGAGCTACTACACTAATCCCAAGCGTGAAGAGAGCTAGAGACGCTACAACAGGGCCCAGCCTTATGCCCCACGGCGTGTAGTTCAAGACCAAGCCTATTAGAGGCACTACCGCTAAGGATAAGCCTATCGACAGTGCCAAGCGTTCAAGAGGCTTTAGACTCCCTCTCTCGGGGTAGAGCGCTTCAACAAGAGCGTAGCCAGGGAGGTAGAGGACGTAGAGGGTACCCAGAAAGTATCTCAGCACTGTGAGCTGTGGGACAGAGCTAGTTGTGTACACAACTACCAGTGTTAGAAATACGAGAGCTGTGGTTGTCCAGAACCAGAGGGAGTAGTCTAACCTCATTGCAAACTCAACAAGTGTTTTAGGCGGCTTGGGGTCCACGAGCCTTAGCTCACCAGACTCAACCTTTTCATACACTTTGCGCAAGGCTCTCCACAAGCTCTTCTCACCAAGCCTCCTAACATACTCTTCAAGAGTGGTCTCCCTCCTCATAGCCCTACACCACAACGCTTATGTGATAGTGGTTCCACCTACCAGTGTAGCTCCACCCACCCCCAGACGTGCTGTAAATCCAGAGCTCAAACACTAATACCACGCGGTATTCGCCACGCAGAGTGTAGACGGGGGCAGTGATGAGGAAGAGCCTCTCCTCTCCATCGCCTAGCACAGCTCTCCACTCCATAACAGCCTGCTCAGGAGAGGGGCTTGAGCTATTTGGCAGACTCTCGTTAGTCGCCAGCTTGTAGACAACTTTGAAGTACGCTGGGTGCCCAAGGTGGTTTGCCACACTAATGCACAGCCTAACGCCACTACCATTCACAGCTGTTGCTGGGTACCCACCTATCTTGCACTCCTCATTCAAAAGCCCAATAGCTGTAAAGGGCTCTGGATTCCCAGGCCCTAGTGTGAGCGCTATGCCTAGTGCTGAGGCCACTATTGATAGCGCAAGTACTACTGCGAAAACCTCTTCATCTAGTACCAACGGGTGGCCACCTCACAACCCACTTCCTCCTAACCCTAAACCACAGGTAGAGGTATGCTCGTGGAAGCAGGAGGTAGACTGCTATGGGTATAGATGCTAGGAGAGCAACAGTAGCAACTTTCAATAGAAGCAGCCTAGAGTAGGCTTCACCAGCCCCCTTCTCAAGCTCTTCAACAATTTTGCGAGCCTCGTTGAGATGAGCCCAAGCTTTTTCAAAGTCCCCATGCTCATAAGCCTCTACAGCACTACTCAGCTTCTCAACAACATTAGTGGTGTTAACCCCCATTGAGTGTAGCTTAGAAGCCCTATCCACGAGGATGGCCACCTCTAAGTCAAGGTCCTCAGTACGAGCAGTAAGCATGGGCGCTAGTAGGAGAATGCAGAGCACAAGCACTGGGGTGAGCCACAGCCTCACACTTAGCACCACAATGAGTTAGAGGAGAGTACAATTTATAAAGCATTCTTGTTGAAAGTCCTTGTCAGCGTGCCGCCGCCCCCTGCGACAGTGAAACCAGCGTCGCGCAACACCTTCGCTACTACTGCGTATTTGTACGCCAATGCGTTGGAGTGTATGAGCACTATGGGCTTGCCCACCCCCACCTCACTCTTCACAGCGCTTGCTATTGATAAGCCAAGTGCTTTGTAGTACTCCTCCAGCTGGTTTACAAAACCATGTGCTTCGCCTAGCCTAATAGTCCTGGTCCTCCTCCAAGTCTCGTAATTGTAGAGTGCTCTAACCTCATACCTCTGAATCATGATGTTTAAAGCTGTAACAACGTCCACAAGCTTGCCATGGATGTAGTGCAGCCCCTCGCCTGGGATGGCAATGAAGAGGTGAGTAGTGATAAAGGGTCTTCCTCTCTCTAGCTCCCTAAGCAGCTCGCCGTAGATAGCGCTAATCAGTATATCCAGCTCGCGAGGGCTTGTAGCAGTCAAGTCTGCGTATATTATCCTCGCTCCGCGCCCGCCGCCCCTCTCCTCAGGCTTAGAGCTAAACACCTTGACATACAAGTCCTCTACAAGCTCTCTGCAAAAACTCTTCTTCCAGTGAATAGCCTTGAGGCTGTCGCCAGGCAGGTACTCGCGAACACCAAGGTACTCACCAAAATGAGCCTTAGCGGAGATCCTCGCTATCGCAGCCTCAATCTCCTTCACAATGCGCACTACAGGGGCGTGTCTTACAGAACCCCTCTTATCCCCAGTAGGTGCAGAGCGCCCAACACCACTCATGCCAACACTTGTTGCTAGTGCTCCAAGAGGTTGCGCCTCAGGACCTGCGCCACCCACCCCCGCCCCCCCACCTGCAAAGCCCACAGCACCTATGCCCGCGAGCCCAGCGCCGCCCACCTCCCCAAGCCCTAGAGGGAGCACTGAGAACTTCACCACCCGTGGGACCGCTAGGTAGGTTGCGTACTTTTCAAGCATTCTCTCAGCCCTCTTCAAAAACGCTGATGCCCTAGCCAACACCACGTAAGAGAGGGTGTACGGCCCGTGGGAAACCCTAGCTAAGCCCCTGACATCCTCTACAACCACACTAACGCTAGTACTGCTAGCACCCAGGCGACTTGCCCCCGCCAGCAGGTCCACCCTTGCCTCATCAACAGCTTCGCCAAAGGCAACACCCCTCCCACTCTCCAAGACAGCGTACCTAAACACCCCAGGGCACTTAACAACCACCTCATAGCTAGCGGCTTCACCTATGTAGACAGCCTTTCTGTGCTGGTGGAGCTCCACATAGGACCTCCCGAGCCTTGCGTACTCCCTAGCCATTGCGATGAGCATGCCGCTAATGATAGTGGCTATGGGTATGAGCACCCGCGGGTTAACAATGTAGATTGGGGTGTAGAGGAGTAGTGCTGTGAAGACGAGCCTGGGGGTGTCACCCCAGCCCCATGCGTAGAGCACTAGAAAGCCCAGTAGAGATGAAGTAGATGAGAGGAGTAGCTCCAGCAACCCCTCATTTAGAGTGTAGACCGAGCTAAAGGCGATGGCGAAGATGAGAGCGTGCCACGGCTTACTAACAGCAGTGAGCACTGCGATGAGTATGTATATAAAAATGTGCGCACCTACACCTCTCCACAGAGCCTCAGCTAGCGCGCTAGTGGCTATGAGCACTAGGAGTAGGAGCTTCAAAACGCTAGCTCCTCTCGTGCGCTGCGCTATAGGCATACGTGGTCACCAAAGCAAGTGCTGCCGCTAGGAGGGAGATGTAGAGAGGTGAGGCGCCCCTAGGCGTGCTCACAACGAGCTTGAGGTAGAGAAGCCAGCTAGCCCTAGCCCAGGACTGGTCCAGCAAAACACTCCTTGTAGTCGCTAAGCCCTCTAGCCAATTCACATTATAGCTAAAAACACTGTTAGTAAGCACACCTCGTGCACAAAAAGCGAGGAGCTCGCCACTGCCAAGCCTTATAGAGTACGCCACAGGGAAGCTACCAATAGGCTCACCAACGCTGTACTCACCATCTGAGTTGCTATCTATGTAGGAAAGAGCGCTTGTGTAAGCCAAGGGCTTCACATCAACCCCTTCGACGCGCCCCAGCACCTGTATTGAGTATGGAGAGTCTAGTAAGAGGGTTGTGTTTAGAGAAGCAGTGCTTACAAGCACAAGGCTCGATTCATTAACACTGAAGACAGGGTCTACAACACTCCCCAGGTGAGAAACAGCTACACCCAGGTGCTCAAAGAGCTGCTTTGTAGCGCTTTCAGAGCCATAGAAGACGACAACCCCTCCTCTCCTCGCGAACTCCACGACCTGCTCTAGCTCATCATAACCCAGGGGCTCCTCTCTAGCAACTACTAGCAGCGCTTTACCCGGCTCCACACCTTGAAGATCGCGCAGTGTTAAGAGCCATGCGGAGCCCCTCTTAGCTAGCTTGAGGTGCCCTAGCCTTGCACCATCTAGAGCGTAGTAGTTGTGGCTCACAGGCAAAATCACGGGGAGAGCTACGGCTATCAAAGCACTTGTAGCGACAATGTATACGAGCACTAGCCTAGTGCTCCTCCTTAGCAACACTCTCATAAAGCCTCTTAGCCTCTTCAGGCCTGGGTTTCTCATGCGAGTACATATCTTTCTCAGCTAGTAGTAGAAACTGCCACAGCACCTTCCTATTCCACGCACTCTTAATAGCTGAGAGAACAGCAGTACTGTAATGCTCTCTAAGCGTCTCGCTACTGGAGGGAAGCCTAGTAAACCTGTTGACGAGCCTGTAGTAGAGCTGAGCTACGCGCGAGCCAAGGCCAAGTACGTAGGGCTTCAGAAGGTTTCTAAGCACATCAGGTATGGACTCAGCGACACCCCTAGCACCCTTAGGAGCGCCGCTCATGGCGAGGAGCAGGGTGAACATCTTCTCCCTACCCTGGAGCAGTATAGTGGTAGCAAGCCCGCCAATTACAACAGCTGTTGTCAGTGCCAAGTTCACAACAGTAGGTGAGCATGTGTAGGAGTACGTGTCGTAGACCATCAGCGGGTCCTCGACATCAACCACTATGCTTGCAAGCGATAGTGGGAGCAGACCTCTGTAGACATGCAGAAGCGTGGTGTTGAGTGGCGAGAGCTCTGCTAATGCCGCTAGCCTGCCGTTGACATAGACCCTAGCGCTCAGCACCCTATCAACGTGGTTGATTATGAGGAGCTGGGCACCCCCATCCCATGAAATGTACAGTGGCAGCGCCTTGACCTCGACACTTGGGTGCCTGGGCTTAACAACAATTGGCTTCTCGAAGCAGTGGGGAAGGGTCTTCTCAGTTGCGTTTACACAGAGTCTGAGTGTGTTTAGACCAGCGCTAAAGTACAGCTTCTCGACAAGCAACATGAAGATTGTCGGGGTGCTACTGATAGTGATGTTAGCAACGGCATTCACACTAGTAGCATTCTCGACCACTAGAACACCGCTAAGCACACCGCTCTCGCTATAGAGAGTGATGTTCAGCACATCGCCTCTGGTTACAGTAGAGGAGCACTCCATGACCACCCTGGGGTAGGTGTACTTAACGCTCGCAAATCTGTACACCCTGAAGTCTCTACCTGAGCAGGAGACCCTTATAACGAGGCTCATTTTCTCAACACCGCTCTTCACATAGTCTTTAACAGCGTAAGCGGGGGGAGCTCTAAGCACAGCTACACACTCTAACCCAGTGCACCTAAACTCCCCGCTATCGAGAACAGCACCTGCATAGGTTAGAGCAGCTGACCTCGGGGCACAGGTTTCATTAACAACCTCCACTCGTATAGCTATGGCCTCCCCAGGCTCGTAAACCCTATCATCAATGCGCACCACCACGTGCTGATAGCCAGTGGAGTACTGTTTTACCATATCCTCAAGCCTGTCCCTCAGCTCTCGCAAGTGTAGCTCAGCCCTAGCCCTGATTACGTACGCTACCTCAGGGTCTTTGCAACAGCTGTGCAGCTTCTTAATGTACTCAGACACGACGCCAACGCCTTGGTGAAGCTCGTAGAGCTTCTGAACAGCACTACTGTTACCAACACCCTGCCCCACAGTGGTGTAGTAGCTCAGCAGAACCCTGTAGGACCTTGTGTGAAGATCTGAAAGAGCTGGGGCCACGGGGGTTTTCAGCATTGCATAGGCTATTTGCTCACCCTCAGGGAGCCCCCTAACAGCATAGCTAACAGCTTTTTCAAGTACTGCTAACAGGTATGTGCAGTCAGCCACTGGCTGAGGCGAGGGCTGGGCGCTCACACCCATGGCTAGGGGTGGGAGCACAACTAGCACTAGCATAGCTACGCACTTGTTCACGGTGCTAGCACCTCATACACTCTGTAAGCCACTATCGCGATGAAGAGTGCAAAGAGTGCTACGTTAAGCACTCTCACAATGCTTGATAATGTGCTTGGCCTGACAACTGCATAGGACACGTAGTAGGATAGGATGTTTAGAGAGACGTAGACGTCAACCCTCTGCTCCTTCAGCAGGTACAGTGCTACAGCTGAGAGAACATTCATTAGTGTGTAGACCAGTATCAATAGGCTTACCCTACTCCGCAACTCCTCTCAACCCTTGCTATAAGCAGTAGCCCCTCAGGCGCATAGCTTCGCTGAACAACTCTCACACACTCAGCTGGAGTTGCCTGGGCTAGTGTTGAGAGCACTAGCACTGTGTAGGGGTCTACGGGGTATCTCGTGAAGTCCTTTAGAAACTCCGCTAAGCCAGTAATGTAGACTCTGTAGGACTCTCCCTCAACATCGACTCTCACACTTCTACACAGAGCAAACTCTTCAACAAGTAGCGATCTGAGCACCCTCTCAAGAGGCTCACCAGCTGTTGAACTGCTCAAAGCCTCTGCACCACCCCCTGCACCCGGCAGCTCAATGGGTATGGCTAGGTATGGCGATCCGCTGGCAAAGCCCAGCCCAGGGTCGACCTTTGTTGGGCAGGGGGCCTTAGAGTACACAAGCAGTAGCTCTGCTCCTCTCTTAGCAATGCAGATAGTTGACTCTAGCAAGTCGAGGTCTTCAAGAGCACTTGACGCAGCATTTACAAGTGTTTTAGAGTAGCTTAGTAGAGATGCTGTTGCAGGGTCTTGGGGAACCCTGCTGTACGCCGCTATAACCCCCCCGGCTAGGCCAAGAGAAGCCGCTATGCCAACTAGCCCGCTGTCCCCAGTGAAGAACCCGTAGAGGGAGAGAAGAATAGAGATAATAACAATGTTTAGCCCTAGGAATAGCAGGCTTGTGTTCACAGCAACCACACCACCACAGGCCTTAGGGCTATGTCTAAGAGGTGTACTGACTTAGCGTAGAGAGGTTTCCCAAAGGCTAGGGCAAGGTTTCTCACTACGTGAAGGAGGAGTATGGGAGCTAGTGTGGCAATCCTAAAGCCTAGTAGAGGCTGTGAGTAAAGCACTGCAAATGCTAGTAAGCACATTGCCAAGCCCGCGAAGCGCCTTTTCTCAGCCGAGATTATGATGGCTGATGAAATTGCGTCTATTATTGCTGAAGCCACGCATATTAGAGGGTTTGGCAAGCCAATGTAGATCCCCAGAATCACACTTGCTAGTACAGTAGCAGGGGTTAGGGTAGTGAGAATACTGTGTGTGCTGTAGCTATAGAGGTGCTGTGTGAGGACCACAACTATGAAGGCGAAGAATATGATCGCCATGCCTACGACGAGACTGGAGAAGGGTGAGAGCAGGGGGTTGTAGAAGACTAGGGTGAGTAGAGCAAAGCTAAGAGTATAAACACTGTAAACAGATGCCAGCGTCATGTAGCCAGCGCGCCTCATAGCTATTGAAGTGTTTAGCACGGCTAGAGAAAGAATAGCCACAAGCACGTAGATAGCCACACCACTTTGAAACCTCAGTGCAAGGCTTCCTGCCGCAAGCACTCCATACACAAGCAGCCCCGCATAGCTACTCAAATGCTGAAGCACTTTTGACATTCTAATCCTCTTCAACTGCACCCTAGTGGCTAAACCGCTTAGCTTTACTACGAGGTATAAATGCTTTTTCGAAGCATTGCGGTGCTACACAGTCTCTGCAACTCGCCACCTCAGCCCCTCCTAGCCTTAAACCTGTGGCTCCACACCAAAACCACTACAGCATATAATGCGAACGCCAACAGCGTTAGTGTTGTTCCAAGAGCAAAAGCGCTTGTCATTAAACCACCACTAGAATCTGGTTTGCCGCCCTTCTGCCCCTTAACAAGTGAAACTAGTGTAGCTCTAAGGTAATCTGTTTGGAGGTAGGGGTTTTCACCTGCGAGAATAGAGACCCTTGTGTAGAGGTTAAACACACTACTGCCAGTCCTAACAGTGGTTGGGGTCAGGGCGTATGCTAGTACCCCTCTCCAACCATCTTTCTCAAGCAGTATGTATGTAAGCTTAGTGTTGTTAACTATTTCCACCCACGAGGCTCTGATAAAATAGCCTTGTAGTGTTAAGCATAACTGCCATGTGTGTAGCCTTGCGGGAGTGTCAACAATTTCTACGTACCCTAAAAACATGCTGCCATCTATCTCGATATTCACTCTGTAGACTGCGAGCGCTCCTAAAACCCTTGCCAAGTATGGGTCGCTGTGCTTACTGGTGAGAGCTATGCTACCTGTTGATAGATACTTGTCTGGGTTGCTGAGGTAGTCTGAGACATCTTCAACTTCTATCACAGCACCACTAGCAACACCCATACCCTCAGCTGAGATGCTCACTAGCGCTAAGCTCATGACGCCCGTGAAGAGTATTGCTATGAGGAATACTCCTGCAACATACCCCCACGTAGCCTCAGGGGGAAGAGGCTTTGCTGCAATTCTTGAGAAAACCTTTTTAAACCTGCAGCACTTCTTCACAACCGAGAAGGCTACTAGTGTAGAGAGTGCAGAGTACGCTATAGAGGGTGTGTAGTGAAACAGTGCATAGGCTTGCTCTACACCAACTCTCATAGCGGTGTAGACTACTATTAGAACCCTGGTCAAGTTCCCGAGAAGCCCTATGGCGAGGGCTGAGGCCATTGATACTAGCGCCACGGCCACCCTCTTCAACAGCTTATCCTCACTGAAGGTCACCATGTACAGCAGCACGGGTAGAGCAGCAATGATAGAACTTGCTGTAACTATACCAGTGCACGCAGCTTCAACACTTAGCTGAGCCACTTCACCACTAGCAGATACAACCTCTAGTCGCGTAAACCCCGGGGCTTCAACAACTCTAGCACCTGTTAGAAGACCTGCTAGCCTACCGACGTACCTTGATATAACTGGTGTGAGCCTGTCTAAAAACCCTGCTGGAAGAGGTGCGAGTAGAAATGGTGTTAAGAGAGGTATTGCTTCACTAAGCGAGTGGGGCTCGTAGACCAGCAGTATGAGCGTTATGAAGAGGAGTGCAAAGCTCAACCCCAGTAGCTGAACCTTGTGCTCAAGGTCAAAGCTAGAGAGTGTGTAGAGCGCTAGGGATAGGAGTGCTGTGAGTGTAGAGAAGAGTATTTTACTAAGTCTAGCACCATATGAAAACCCGGTGTAGCGCACAGACATGTAGATGACTGTGAAGAGTGAGAAGAGTGAGACTAGCAAGTAGCTATACTCTTCACTACTCACAAGCCTTGTGATAGCCTCGAAGAACTCTCTATAAGCAGTCTCAGCTAGAAACCCTAGTAGTAGGGCGACGAGGGTGAAGCTGAGCACTAGCTTAAACATGTAATCCCTATGCGCAAGCTCTGACTGCAAAGCATAGGCACCTGGGCCAGTATACCCATTGTGGTGAGCACGCGTGTTAGCTCTATATACAGCACACTCTATTTATACTCATATAAAGTGCAACAGCGCTTTTAATTAAGGTGCTTGTGCAGCGGGCTTAGCCCTTTGCATAGCTCTGCGCTTCTACTTTGGGACTGGGACTGTCTTCAAAGCCTCTTCAACAATGCTCTCGGGTGTTACATCCTCTAACTCAAACTCCTCTTTCAACTTAATTCTGTGGATCACAACTGGGGTGAAAGTGCTCTTCACATCATCTGGTATCACGTAGTCTCTGCCATCCATTAGCGCTAAGACTCTGCTCACTCCAAGCAGGTGTACTGTTGCTCTATGTGAGGGGCCGTAGGCTACTGCTTGGTGATGCCTCACGTAGTTTACTAGTCTAACTATGTAGTCCACTACGTGGTCACTAACATGGATGACCTCAGGTATCTTTCTTGAGACAGCCTCTACTCTCTGAGGGGTTGTCACTTGCTCTACTGGGACTGATAGTATGTAGTCTGCTCTTCTAACAACCTCCACCTCCTCCTCAGGCGGGTTGTAGTGACTCGAGGCTGAGACGGCAAACCTATCTGCAAGAGTCTCCATAATCTCGTAAGCCCCCTTAGCATGCCTATAGGGTATCTGCGTGGCTATCACCATGAAGGGCTTTGGCAACCTGTACGTGACACCATCTACCGTGACCTGCATTTCCTGCATAGCCTCTAGCAAAGCCGCTTGGGTTCTAGTTGGAGTCCTGTTGAGCTCGTCAAAAAGAAGAATATTTGTGAAAACAGGGCCCTCAACAAAAACCCTCTCACCAGTCACCCTATAGACGTGAAAGCCTAGGATATCACTTGGCAGAATATCTGGGTGCCCCTGGACACGCCTATAGACACCAGCCATAGCCTTAGCAAGAGCCTTAGCAAGCAGAGTCTTCCCAGTCCCCGGAAAACCCTCAATGAGCACGTGACCCCCGCTATAAAGGGCAGCTACGCACAGCTTAACCAAATCCTGCTTACCCACATAAACCTTGGATATCGTTGAAACAACCTCTCTAACCTCCCTCGAAATATCGTCAAAATCAAGCCTAGGCACCTCAACCACAGAAAAACACCACAAACCACAAGAAGCTACTAGGGGAAACACTAGGTATATAAGTGTGAACACCTCAAGCAAATTCAACAACTAACTGCACAACGCTTTGCCTCTTGTAACTGTTTTGGATTTCACGCAGGTTCATGTTCTATGTGAGCGGCTTACTCCTCTACTGTGTGGAGCGTCTATAAGCTCCAAAGCACCTAGGGGTAGGCGGAGCGGAGGGTGCTCAAGATGTGGGGGTCTAGGGGGGCGCCCCCGAGCGCCTCTAAGCCCAGTGAGAGCCCAAGCTGGGTGCAGGGAAAACAAGATGAGATAATGAAACACATCAACTCATATAAACTTGTATAAGAGCTGAACCCCACATCCACATAGCCGCTCTTAAAGCTAGAGTAGCTATATGCAAAGAGCTTTCAAAGACATAAAGTATATATGCACCTTCTATCTCTAATTTTTTTAAGCAGTTTATACATTAAGAAAAGTGTTGGGGTGCGCTATGCACAGCCACAGCGCGGCTTACACCATCACACTATATATGCTATTACTACTCACCTTTAGTGCCGTTGGTATAAGTGTTCAAGCTAGTTATGGAGGTGATGTACCCACACCAAGCGGGGCAACTCTCTACAGCGTCTGCGGAGATGCGTCAAGAGGGCTGCTCTTCTCAGTTGGCACTGACGGCACAAATGGCTTGGTATATAGAATCATAGACTTGACTAGTAGTGGCTACGAACTATTTGTGCAACAGAGCCCCTCCATACATGGCAAAAAATACATTAGCCTCAGGTTTTATGCTTGTAAAATTATGGATGACTACCTCTTCGTAGTTGGAGAAGCTCAGCGTAGTGCAACAGACTGGCGTGGCTCTATCATAGTGTACAGTATAAGTACAAAGAATAGTGTAGCATCGAGAACCTATGACATTCGTAGAGTGTCTGAGCGCTTTATAGATGTTGAGGTTAGGAAGGTGGGTGATACTTACTATATCTACGCTCTTCTAATCACAACTGGAGAAACTGACAATGTTAGGCTTGCTTACACATCTTTCTCAGGTGCAAGCCTTGAAACCATAAATTCTGATGTTGTTGGGACTGGCAGTGGCTATGGTATATCTGTGTATGGTGGTTATCTAGGTGTTTTGTGGAGAGGCTCTTCTAATAATTTGTACTTGAGTGTGTATAGTGTTTTGAGTGGGGAGCCCGATTCTCCAACTCATGTTGTGGTTCTTCAGAACTTTAATGGTGTGTGGGCTTCTGCTACAAGCTATAGTGAAGGTTTTCTCATTGCTGCTGAAAGCAGTTTTTACAAAGTCTACTTCAATGGCTCACTATGGGTTGCTGAAACCCTAGCTACAAACGCTTTTAGTGGCACTCCCTACGCTGTGCTTGTAGCCGAGAAGAACAGTACAGTAGCTGCATACACACTTAGCCAGGTGGAGTCAAGCACATACATAACAGCTATTGACCTCACTAAAAAGACTATTGCATATATAGACATCATAGCCCAAGCCCAACTAAGCAACTATGGCGACGCAACCACCACCTGGGTAGACTCAAATAATAAAATTGTCTCTTCTGAAACCCCTAGTGCTAGACCCATTATGCTGTGTGGAGCTATAGACAGCTTGGTGTACTACGACTTAACACGTGGTGGGAGCTTTCCATACCCAGTGCCTGAACCGTGGCTCGCAAGCCTAGCAGTAATCATAGTGACAACAGTTTTCATAGTGGTAATCCTTGGGAGAGGCTTTAGATCCTCTTTACCCATGAGCTTTGCTAGCTGATTTATTGTCACAGGCTTCTCCAGTCGCCTTTGTTGCTGAGTAAGGCGACTTTGGTTCTACGGGGTGGTTCTCTGCTATGGGTAGCTTCACAGACTCTCCATAGACAGCACATGTAGATGTAGAGGCCGGCACACTAACCCATTCACAAGCCTTTGCGACATTGTACGTGCCCTTAGCATCAACATCGAAGTAGAGGTCAGGCTTCTCAACAGATTTAGCAACATCTGTAAAAGGTAGCGAGGTGAGCATCAGCCTCCCTAACAGCCTTCTCGACAACACCATAGCTCTTAATATCGCCAACAACAAGTTCTACAGAGTTCAAAGCGCCGTCAAGGTTCTCAAGAGAGCCAGTTGAAAGTTTGTCCAAGACCCTCGCAACATGCCCTGCCCTAACCAAAGCCCTGGCGAAGTGGCTACCAATAAAACCAGCCAGCACCCCCAGCAACCAAAACCCTTAAGCTCTCTACAACTGCAAACCCCAGCTTTCAGCATATAACTACCTGTATAAACTCTTTTATGTACCTGCCTAGCGTTAGCTAACCTCCTCTCTACTTAGAGGAACTGGAGATATAGTTCTATGCACCTCCAAAAGATGTGGCTAACACTGTTGTAGAGCACCTCAAGAAGCGCTGCTAGGGGGTGCATAGAGAGGCTAGAGTGGGACTATAGCACTGCAAATAACATCTACTCCAAGCTCCTGAGCCCTCCTCCAAGCATCTTCACTAATACTCACAGCCATGAGCACTGGCTTATCTGCCTTCCTGCCAATTATCTTCTCAACGATTTGCGCCATGTTGTAGAAGTGCTCAACATCTTCATAAAAAGCGTAGGCCTTTACCTCAATAAGGTAGAGCTTCTCATCATGTATGTACACACCCATTTCTATTCTAGAGCCTTTCTTATAGAGCCTTCCATCGCGATCTACATACTCAAATCTCTCAACCCTGCCAGACACAATACCCCTCTCCTCAAGAACCTCCCTAAAAGTCTCTAAAACCATCCTCTCAAAATCCCTACCCCACCTACCACTAAACCTATGGAAAGCTACCTGCAATCCAGCTACAGTTTTAGACAGTTCATATAACCTCTTACTATGTTCAAGAAGCGCTTTCTCAATAGCTTCAAACCTCTTGTAGGCACCCTCCCAACGTTTTTCATTTTCTTCCCACCTCTTCTCATTCTCCTCCAACCTACGCCAATTCTCTTCTCAGCGCTTATTGTTCTCATCCCACCTCCTCTCCTGTACTTCAGTAAACTTCTGAAAGTCTTCTCTAAGCCTCTTCAACTCACTCAAAATAGTGTCGAGGCCGAGAAGACCAGCAACAGCAAGCCTAAGCTCCTCATCAACTTTCAAAAGCTTTAGAAACCTCTTCTTAAGCTCAGCACCAGCATTAACAGCTACGCTGCAGATCCCTATAGCAGTGTACTCCAATATGGAGTGCTAGTTCTTAGCGAAATTTAAAGTTTACTACATGGCATTAATTTAGCGATGTGCCCATCTTTCTCGCTGCGGACGCGGTTCCTTGAGCTGCTCAGCACCTTTTCTTCAGCACTCCATTTTCCAGTACAAACTCTTCATCAACTTCTAGTGGTGTGTAGAGATCTGTTGTCGTTATTAGAGTAGCTACACTGTTGCGCTTTGCCAACTGGTTTAAGTACTCTAGCACAACCTTCATAGTCTCGTCGTCTAGGTGCGCAAAAGGCTCATCAGCAACGACAACCGTGGGCTTCTTAACCAAGGCTCTTGCGATGACAACTCTCTGCCTCTCACCACCACTCAACTCATTTGGATACCTAAGGAGCTTCTCCTCTATACCTAGGAGTGAGGATAGCTCACGCACTCTCTCAATGCGCTCTCTCTTTGGGACTCCTAGCATCTTTAGCGGGAGTTCAATGTTTTCAAAAGCTGTTATGTTTGGCACTAGCTTACACAATTGATCTACGTAGCCAATGTACCTAAGCCTCAGATTGGCTAGAGCATCCCACGTTAAGCTATTTACTCTCCTACCTAAGAAGACCACATCACCTTTGTCAGGCTTTAGGAGAAGCGCCACTATCTTAGCCAAGGTTGTTTTCCCAACACCGCTCCTCCCACGAACAGCAACTACTTTGCCAAAGCCCACCTCCAGGTCAACGCCATTCAGAACAGCGTCTCCGCCAACAGCTTTGGAAACAGCTCTTAGAGCTACTGCAATGCTGTTCATTGCCTCACCCAAAAGCCAGTTATATACATGTTGTCATACACTTTGCCAAGCTTATTAACAACGCTACTCACATTACCCACCCTCTGTATTGTTAGAGACACCACAAAGCCCTTGTCGTAGTTATCCCTATGCAGTACGACAACAGCATCCCCACAGCCCTTAAACCCCCTGCTCAGTGCTACTAATAGTGATGAGGAGTCGACCCTCTTGTACATAAAGTAGAAGACTTTTGAATCCCCGAGCACACTCCCATTGAACAAGGCCTCGATGCGGCTCATGCCAACGACATCACCTCCCCTGTAAGCCCAGTAGAACATAGTCTTGTCTAAGCCAAAGACAATTCTCGCCACTGCTACAACACCACACACAGCTGTCATGAGGACGAGCGCTAAGGCTATGCACTTTGCAACCCTACCCCTGTAAGTGTACGCAATTAGCATTGAATTCATTATTGGGAGGTAGTTCAGCACTCTGTGTAGTGCTGTTGCAAGCTCTGGCTTGGCTACGTAGATGAAGAGGAGGTTTACTGACATGAACAGCGCTATTCCTAAGACAAAGAGCCTCACCTTATCTACAGCACTTGGGAGAAAGCATAGAAGTACTAGTGGTGCTGACACTGCTACTATGTGTATAGCTATATCATCTATGCTGTAGGTCACGCCATAGACTAGGGAGTGTAGTGAGACAAAGGCTGTTGCTGCCAATGCCGCGAGGACTGCTGAGATGGATACAGCCCTCTTCACACTAACTTGCTTAGCTAAGTAGTAGCTTGTGTAGATAAACACAGCGTAGAGTGTGTATGAGAGTAAGTCGCTAATGCTAATCACGCTCACCACCCTAGCCTGGCCATAGAGGAGGTGGTAGAGAGTGAATATCGGTAGAGCAATGAGCACTAGGGCTAGCTGCTTAGCCAAAGCCCCCCTCTCCACAGCCCTTAGCTCACCGACTATAGCACTTATTGTTGATGTAGCGAGCATGCCTATAGACATCCCTATGAGCATTACAGATGCTAGGTGATGCGATGTTGAGAGGGCTAGGGACAGAATAGTGACTGTGACTATGTACCTCCAGTCAAATTCTCTTTTCGCTAACTGCAGGACAATTGAGAAGAGTATTGGGTAAGCGTAGACCTCTTTAAGAGTTGTTGAAGTGAATATGAGTAGGGGTGGGGCTGCAACATAGTATAGAACAGCAGCTAGCGCAGCCTTTCTGTTGCTAGCAAAGCTGAGGACGCAGTATAGAAGAGCAACGCTAGCAACAGCAATCGCAACTGTGTACAAAAAGCTGTAGACATGCTCAACACTAATACCAGTAATAACACACGCAATAGATGTTGAGAGTATCACAGCTGGCCACCTATTGTTATAGCCATCAAACTGAGTGTCGTTCCAAATCCTAGCGCTAGGATCTTCAACCACAACCCTTGTCAGCCTTATTAATGGCCAGACATCTGTTGAGAAGGGGTTGTTAAATGCTATGGCTGGCGCTAGCCTAGCTACTACTGCAAACACTATTACGAGAACTAGGAAGAGGCTTTCCCTACTGCTCATCTATTCTCACCATTGCTAGCCCAGTTAATGTGAATAAAGTTGCTGGTACTGGTAAAAACCAAGCGTCTTTCTCGGCAATGCACAGCCTCGCTTCGTGCCCAAGAAGCTCAATGGCTGCAAGGCTGAACAGGGCTTTGGCTAGCGCTAAAGCGGTTGCAAAGGAGGCTAGAGAGCATAGAATTGCTACTAGGGCTAAAAACATCTTCACCTTCTTTACCGATACGCCGAGCTCATATGCTATGAGGATGTTGCCCAGGTTTAGTGTCGCCATGGCCTGCCCAGCTATGTACAGCCCTAGGGAGAGCACTATCGATGTTGACACTAGCACTAGGGTGAGGGTCTCTCTAGGTAGGCCAAGCCTTGAGAGTAGCATTGATGAGAAATCGTTGTATGCTCTGAGCTCCACCCTCTTCCCCACATACCTCAGGGACAGTATCACTCTCTCAGCTAGCGAAACCTTCTCTACATCTACTTCAAACCTCTTAGCCAACTCTAAGTAGCTCTGCCTAGAGCTCAGAAATATTATTGCTATTGACACCTGGCCCCTTGACAAACCCCTGAAGGCCTGCCCAACTCCTAGGGGGACTATGAGCTCGTTGTCGTAGGGCTTACCAGCGCTTATCACACCAGCTACTCTAAGTGTGAAGGGCGTTCGAGTGAATGGCGAGTAGAGAGCGATACTATCACCAGCACTAACACTGAGCTTCTTAGCTAAGTTGAGCCCAACCCAAGCGCAGTAGAAGCAGTTATCGTCTACATCACTACCCTCAGCAACACTATACTCGACTAGCTCTCTAAGTGTAGAAGAGTTTAGCGCTCTAACAACAACAGCCCTGCCATCAACATAGCCAATTGTTATAACCTCATAAACAGTTTTCTCAACACCAGGCAAACCCCTTACAGTGTCCTCAATACTACTGATGCTGACAACTGATGTAAATGGCGATAAGGCGTAGCTCGACACAACAAAAACAAACCTGCTTTGCGGTGCATTGGCGCCCACTACACTCTCATAGAAGCTGTACATAGTTGTGACAAGCCCTGTGAAAAACATGAGGAGGAGGTATATGGCCAGCAGCGTTGCTAGTGATAAAGCAATGCTCTTAGGGCTGATAATCCTAATCAGCGGTGCTAACCTCATTGAAAACCACCATAGAGCCTCTTCGCTGATACAGCTGATGCTATTGCACAGAGGGTAGCATATAATGCAGAGGTGGTTATAACTAGCTCCCCTACAGCAACAGGTTTAAATGGCATTACAATGCCGAAGAACTGCAGTAGCCATAAACTAGTGTGAACTGCTATAACACCTAGTGCTATACCGTATAGAGCAAAGATCGCTGATAGTGCGGAGAATAAGATCAGAGAGTATGTAAAGATAGCTCTACCTGAAGCCCCAGCGCCCTTAAGAACGTCAATTGCATCTCTATAGCCATTCAGCACTCTGTTAATCGATAGGTAGAGTATTGGTGTGTAAGCCGCTATAGAGATGAGTGCTAGTAGTCTAGTTATCGATGAGACGTCTCTGCTCAAGCTATTTAAAATGTCTGTGGCAGCTACGTTGCCTTCCCTTCTAGAGAAGTACAGGGGCTTTGAATAGCTAAGAAGGTCGCTACTATTTGTTACTGCAATATAGTTTGCATACCCCTCACCTCTGTGAATTGCTGTAATAGTTGAATTAAAGCAGCGACTCTCTACACATATTAAAACAGTTGAATTCACATCAACCCTAAGCCTACTCGCTATCTCCACACCTATAGAGAGAGCGCCTTTGCCCCTAGGCTTAACGCTCTTAACAACTCTAGCATTAGCTAGGTCTGCATAGGCGTTAAAGTCTCTTACCACATGTATTTGAATCCCAACCCTCTGACCGCTAAAGACAAGTGCTGCCTCTACAACCCCTACTTCAAGACCGCTGTCTGAGACCACTACTGAAGTACTTTGAAGGGTTATGTCCTTCAAGAGCTGCACTTGTTGCTGTGATGCTGACAGCGCTAGTGCTATGGATGTTACTAGCGCTATTGGTATCGATATGGAGAGAACTAGTACAGATGTTTGCTTTCCCCTAGCAAACACTATGAAGAGTGTTTTGAGAACGCCAAGGTGCTTTACCTCCATGTTGCACCAATCTACTGGTCTTAGTCAAACCTAAAATGTTTTATTAGGCTCTGCACGCCTTTATCTCTTTATACGATACAACCCCTATTACTATTGCAAAGACTGTTAGAGTCACCATGTATGCTAGAGTGGCCCACAGGTGTATTGGTGGGCTCCACAGGTAGAAAGGCGATGGAAAGGCCCACGCAGTTAACCTTTCTCTAGCTGTGTAAATCAGTATGTTAAACCATATGAAGCTCGCTATGAGTACAAGTATGTAGATCTCGACCGTCATGGAAATCCATAGAATGGAGTGCAGGCACCTCTTCCCTGTGGCAAGTGGGTGCTCTATCCTCGGTAGAGCTGCTCTAGAAATGAGAACTGCTATGGCTAAGAACGCTGCGATGTTGGTCACAATGTACAGTGCGTCACCCCATACGAGAAAATTGTGTGTAAGTGAATCTGGGCTCAGCTTGTCCTTGACGCTAACATTAGCTCTGAAAATCTCGTACCAAACCCAGTTAGCTAGTAAGAGAGTGTGGTAGAGCACTGTAGCCAGTATGAGGCCTTTGCTACTTAAGCTAAGCGACTTTGCTAAAATGCGGACAAAGACTAGTATTGTAGCAAAGGAGGAGAATGTTATGACAGTTATGACGAGGTCAACCCAGAACCACGAAGGGGCATGGAAAATGTACAGCATTGAGGGCACAGGCACCTCTACATGTCGCTTCCAGTCGACATTGAGTTTGTATACCTCCCACCACCAAACACAGGACGAGACTATGAGCATGTGAGCAAGAAGCGTAGCCACAACAGCCACGTATATGAGCCTTAGAATGCCACTGCTCAAAGCCATTGCACAGCGCCTACACTAAGAGCAAGCAGCTTTAAAGGCGTAAAGAGTAGCCCTAACTAGGCGACTAAGAAGCTACATCAGCACCACATTGCGACACTTTATGGAGAGCCGTGCCATAGCTCTCCCAACTAGCGACAACAGCTAGGCTAATTATCACCACACCTTTGCTTAGAATTTTGGAAAATGCTTTGCAGAGAGTAGTATCTTACAGAAAAATCTGTTGAGCTAAGTCAGACCCCCTTTAAGCCCTGACGGCAGCTCTGTGCTACTCATTGGTATAGGATATGGTTAAGTTTTTAAGATCTAGTGTAGCTACAGCTTTTGATAAAAGGGTTTGAGATTTTGAGAAATGATGGTGCGAAGTACCTCGTTGTTATACCAACGCTTAACGAGGTTAAGGCAATTGGGCTTGTGCTAGACGAGGTGCTGAGCCTCGGCATTCCCAGGGATAGTGTTGTAGTTGTTGATGGGGGTTCTACTGACGGGACTAGGGAGGTTGTTGCTCTGAGGGGGGTGAGGCTTGTTGACCAGGAGGGTAAAGGTAAGGTTGGTGCCATTAAGACTGCCGCTAGGCTTGCTGATGGCGTGGACTACGTTGTCTTTCTAGATGGTGACTACACGTATCCTGCAAAGTACATACCCAAGCTTGTTGAGGTAGCGCGTAGCAATGGGTATGACCTTGTGATAGGGGCTAGGAAGAGTGTTGAGCATGGTGCTCAGAGTCTTTTGTATAAGCTCGGCAACAAGGTCTTGACTAACACGTTTAACCTCCTGTTTGGTACGAGGCTTTCTGATGTGCTAAGCGGTATGTATGCAGTGAGAGCAGATGTGCTGAGAGAGCTTGGCTTTGAGTCCAGGGGCTTTGGCATAGAGTCTGAGATAGTAACTCACGCAGTTTCCCAGGGGTACAAAGTGCATGAGGTTCCCATAGAGTATAGGAGGAGAGTTGATGAAGAGGGGAAGAAGCTGGGGATTTGCCACGGGTTCCACATCCTCGTGGACATGGTTAGAATGGCTTGGAGGTACAACCCAACATTCTTCATATTCTTCCTAGGCTCTCTAGCACTTGTAGCAGGGCTTCCCCTAGGCCTCTACGTAGCGTACCACTACTTCTTCACAGGGGTGAAGTACTATGTCAAGGGGCTGGTGGCAATAATACTAACCTTAGCAGGGTTTCAAAGCCTCTTACTAGCAGTGCTATCCCTATACCTAAAGAGGATGGAGCTGAGGGAGCTCAGGGAATTGAGGAGAGTTAGGCAAGGCTAGCCACGGGTGTACTGCTTTTGCGTAGTTAGCGTGCTGCTTATGGATACCCAAGTACTGCTATAGACAATCTTTGCGTAGAGCTTTTGCGGGCCCTGCACTACCACCACCTGCGCCTCAAAGCCACTTTCAGAAAGTTTTGCTACTCCAATTCTCTTCAGGCTTTGCACAAGGCTTGCGTAGAACTCCTCTGAGGCTTTTTCTGATGCCCAGGTTGTGTTCCAGCACAAGACCCATGTTACATGGGTTGCGTTCTCGGATTTGAACAGCACTAATTTGTCACCGCGCCACTGCTCAGCTACTTTAGTAGCATTCTCCACCCCTATTCTCTGCGCGAGTACGAGGAGCGTGTAGTACTCCCCAAGCCTATCGCTATAAACCCTATCTCCACAAGCCTCGCACCTAACCACAGGCTCTTCAAACCCCAGATCCCCTGTGAAGAGGTATTGAAGGTACTTCTCTGGGTGCATAGCCATGGAGGTCGCTACGGGGGGCTTCTCATAAGCCTTGTTGACGAGGCTCCAGCCACTGTAGTTGTATAGGTAGGAGACGAAGCGCTCTCCGTAGACATAGGGGAAGGTGATTAGGGCTATGTAGGGGTTCCCCAAGTCTATTTGCATGCTTGGTGAGGGTGTGCAGAGCTTTGTGGTTATGCAGTAGAGGCGCTGAGTAAGCCCAGCATCTCCCTCTATAAGGGCCTGCTTTGCCAGCATGGAGTCTGTTGTCTCCTCCCCTGTGAATATGCTTGGAAAGTGCAGGAATTGGAGTACGTGGGTGAGCTCGTGTGCTAGAACATTTCTCGCGCCAGGGCTCTTGGGGTCGAAGTAGTCGGTGTTTATGTATATCGTTGTGCCTGCTGTAGCCGCTAAGAACATTCCTACAAAGCCCCTCTCCCCAGAGACTATTGAGAAGTTTAGTGGTAGTAGAAATGTTGCTTTATACACAACCTCTCTGAACAGCATTTCCAGTGGTATTGATGTGGGCTCCTCTTCTCTAGGTGCCCACTGCTCTAAAGCCCAGGAGGTGTTTATGAGCTCAAACCTCACTTCAGAGGTGAAGGTGAGGTTTCTCACAAGCTCAACGCCTTTCTCAACATCTTTAGCGAGAGATAGAACCTCCTTGCGCTTCTCGCTATAGGTGGTAACAGTAGTTACTACTAAGCCACTTCTCTCAGTATAGCTCTGAATATACACAGATACAAGCGCTAAGATAACTATGGACTCTAGCACAAAGGTTAAGACCAGCGAGTCCCTATCCAATGCACAGCACCTAGCCCTCTGTTAGGTGAAGGCCAAGTACGGTTATTATGTGTTACTGCGCATAGCAATTTTAGCGTGGTCTCCATGGGCGGTAGGGAGTACCCAGCTCACGCAATAGCAGCTGTTGGAGCTGTACTCATAAAGAATGGGATGATACTCCTGGTGAAGAGGGGGTTCCCCCCAGCTGTGGGCATGTGGTCCACGCCAGGGGGTGTTATTGAGCCTGGTGAGGGCATTGGTGAAGCGGCTTTAAGGGAGTTAGAGGAGGAGACAGGGCTTAGAGCAGAGCCTCTGGGGGTAGTGCACGTACTAAACAACATAGTCTTCGACAGGGAGAAGAGGGTGAAGTACCACTACCTAATACTAGACGTACTCTTCAACCCCAGCACAGTTGAGGGAACACCTAGACCCGGGGGCGATGCGATAAGCGTGGAGTGGATGGATGTGAGTAGAGCTCTAGAGAGAGACGATGTTACTAAGACAACTAAGAAGCTCTTGCATAAAATAAGGCGTGTGGGGATTAGCTACATACCCCTAGACCCTAGCCTAAACGAGCACAGAGCCTTTGAGTAGAAGCTCTCTGCATCAACTCCCACTGGCGGTAACCACACTCTGTACTTCAATTCAGCTAGCAACCTTCTGTGAAGCTCTTCTCCGCAAGACTATGAGGGCTGCGGCAACAATTACCACTACTGCAACCACAACTGCTACTATTATTGCCACGGGCGGCGCTACACTAGCAGTTGGTGGAGTAGGTGATTGCGTCAGTGGTGTAGTTGGAGTTGCCTGGGGCAGTGCTGGTGATAGCGTGGGAGTTGGAGTCGCAATGGTTGGTGTAGGAGTTGGGGTAGGTGTTAGCGGTGTTGTAGTTGCTTGTGGTGCTACAAGTGTATAGGATATTGTTGCTGGCCCTGTGAAGATTAGCAGGAGCCAGTTGCCTGAGAGAGTAGCTACATTAATGATGTTCTGTGGCAGGGTTAAGAGCACTACTATTGGGTGTGCTAAGAGCTCAATTGTATTGTTTGTAGCTATGCTCAGTGTTATTACACCGTCCTCAAGTGTGGCATTAGCTATGTAGGTGATGTTCAGCTTAGCTGGGCCTGGTGCCGCAATGTACAAGGTGCTGTTTTCGCAAAGCCACTCAATACTAGTATTTGAGCTCACCTCTATAGTGGGGGCAATTGGTGGCACAGCTAGCGAAATACTTGTCACACCCTCGCCAACATCCATAGCGAAGCTCACCCTAGCCACGCCATCCTCATCAATGACTATGGACAGCTGTGCGTAAACCTGCTGAGCATGTGCTGTGAGAAAGAGGAGCGCTGCTAAGGCTAGCACTAGTGCACAACTTTCGAAACGTGATTTCATATCAGACACACAGCTCTCAGACTCTGAGCTGAAATTTAAAGCTTTTAGCTTCTACATAGAGTACAGTAGCCATAGCCTTGGGAGCGGGCCACGGCCTGAGCCAACCATAGAGCCTCCGAATGCGTTCACCAGCATCAACAACTGCATTGATTGTAGCGCTGAGATCACTCTCTAGCCCTACCACCCACCACAGCTTAGGCACTAGATCCTAGGGCCTACCCAAGCGGGGGTGCCTATGACCGGGGCCCCTAGTTGTAATGAAGAGCTGTTTAGAGTTCACACTGCTATACCGTGTTCTCATGCAGTTCGCCAGCGCTCCGCATTGAGGAGGATAAAGGCTTTTTAAGCTCAGTTTCTGGTACAGCCTCAGCAGGTGTACCTAGTCACAAGCTGGGTGTGA
>Ga0105158_1000066_pt1 | contig 47315 bp, 55 predicted proteins | sample LHCtaG_FD_81567 | JGI IMG/M metagenome (GOLD analysis project Ga0105158, IMG submission 81567) | Hot spring microbial communities from Little Hot Creek, USA to study Microbial Dark Matter (Phase II) - LHC4sed_matched | ecosystem: Environmental > Aquatic > Thermal springs > Hot (42-90C) >...
GCTTGAAAAAAAGATAGAGGATATCGTAGCGAAAATTGAAAATATGGAAACGGCAATATTTTGTTTTCATGTTCCACCATATGGAACAAAACTTGATCAAGCCCCAAAATTAGATGAAAAGCTTCAAATAGTAATTGAAGGGGGACATGTAGTTATGATTCCGGCTGGAAGCATAGCTGTAAGAAAGGCTATAGAAAAATATCAACCTTTATTGGGGTTGCATGGACATATACATGAAAGTAGAGCTTTCGATAAAATTGGTAGAACCATGTGTTTCAATCCTGGAAGTGAATATGGAGAAGGAATATTTCATGGAGCCTTGATAAATATAGATTCTAATAAAGTAAAAGGCTATATGTTAATGACAGGATAATTATTAATCATATATTTTGCTTAAATAAGGTAATACCTTGATGAAGACACCGTAATTCTTATATATAGATTTCAACTAAAAGTTTTTTGAGGGAAAAATAAAAATGAGTGAAGAAAAAAAGCTTTTCGTAAGAAGAACATCAGGATTAACTAGGATAATAGGCCCCTTCGCCGCTATGGTTTTTGGCGTTCATTGCATTAGCTTATCTTCATCCGGTTTAATTCCTTACGCTTGGGTTCCATGGCTTTGGCCAGGTGCTGATTTAATAGCTGTATTAACAATTTCAATGATTTTCTGTCTATTTCATGCAACCACTTATGCTCAAATAGGCTCTATTTATCCTCGTTCAGGTGCTGATTATGTTTTAGGAAGTAGAGTAATTAACCCAATGCTTCAGTTTGGAGCAAGCTTCATGTTTACAGTTTTCACAAGCTTAACTGCTGGCGCCCTTATAGCATGGATACCCTCAGCTGTTTTACCAAGCTTTTTATGGACTTGGGGAAAAATCTTTAATGTACCTCATCTTTTAGATTGGTCTAACTGGGTTTCCTCTCCAGTTGGAGTCCTAGTGGTTGGTTTAATCTTCGTTGTAGTAACATATGTTTGCATGATTTTACCGACAAAAATAATTGTTAGAATACTTAACACAGGATTCTTTTTAGGAGTTCTTGCATGGATCCTAATGTATATATCCTATTTAATGGGAACTCATGAAACCTTTGTAGCTGCATGGAATAAATTTGCAGAAATACCATATGATCAAGTTATTCCACTTGCTCAACAACATGGATTAACTTATGGTCCCACACCATGGTGGGTTATGACTTTAGCTGGTTTAATAATGGGCTTTTGGATTTACTATGGCTATTATATACCAAACTTTTTTGCTGGAGAATTAAAAGAGGCTCCTAGAACCCTTATAATAGGCAACACCTCCTCCTTAATAGTTACCTGGGCTATTTTCACGCTTGGAGCTGCATTAATGTATCCAAGACTTATGTCTCTTGAATGGATGGCTGCTGAAGGCTATTTATACTATAATACTGATGTTTGGGCCCTTCCATTTTCAACATTCTATGCAAATATTTTATGGCCTCATCCAATTCCAGTTTTTATAATAATGTTTGCTTTTGTTTATACGCTTGTTAATTTAGCAATGACTTATTTCTTCTATAATAGTCGAATATTCTTTGCTATGGCTTTTGATAGAGCATTACCTGAAAAAATTGCTTCTGTCCATCCAAAGCTTACAAGCCCTGTGGTTGCGATGACTTTATGTGCAATAATAGCTGCAATAGGCGTAGCCCTAAGCGTATATACAGTGATATTTGTTCAATTTAACTTCGTTTTATACGCCTGTCTTGTGCAGTTAATACCTGTTTCAGCAGCAATAATTTATCCATTCATTAGAAAAGAAGAGTTTTCAAGAGCGCCTAAACTAGTAAACTTCCGTGTAGGTCCAATTCCAGGAATAACGCTTATAGGATGCATTACATTAGGCTACCTGCTTTGGATGATAACTTCAACATATTTATTCCCAGCTGTTGGAGGTTATATAAGCGGGCTTACAGTAGGTTGGTTCATAAGCTTCTTTATAACCGGAATAGTAATCTTTAATGTAATGAGATACTATAGATTAAAGAAAGAAGGTATGGATATCCTTTGGGCCTATAAAGAAATACCACCACTATAAACTTCTCTAAACTTTTTTCTTTTAATTTTTTTAAAAAAATTAACGGGTTTTAACTAATTCTTTTTCAGCTTTTTTAACTATTTCAGCAAGTTTTTCTTTAACATCTTTTGGTAAAGGCTCTGGTTCATGTTCTTTAAGAATCTTTTTTACTCTTTCCCTAGCTATAACACTTATATCTTTTTTTCCAGCTTTAACCCATGTAACTTCAGATGTTCTATCAAAAAGCCATGGAATATATATTTCATCTTTTACATGAGCTAAAGTATGTTTATGAGATAAAAAGTGTCCTCCAGGACCCACTTCATGAATTACATCAACAGCTAACGATTCATCATCAACTGAAACCCCCTTAACTATTCTATAAACCATTCCAGCAATTTCATTACATATAACTGCCATCTCCATTGAACCTACACTTCCACCAGCTAAATAACCGCAATCATGAATCAAGTTTACTCCTGATAAACCTGCTATTAAACTATTCATCATTACTTCAGCTCCTGCTTGAGCATCAGGTGCTTTAGAATCTGAGCAACCACCAAATCCATAGCAAGGTAAACCATAATAATGAGCCATTGAAGCATTAATAGCATTTGTTCCAAGAGCAAACTCTGGAGCTCCATAAGCGCAACGGCTTGTTAATGGATCCATAGTTGCCCCCCAACCAGCATAAATTACTGGGGTTCCAGGATTAACCAATTGCGCTAAAGTTATAGCAGCTAAATTTTCGCATGTTCCTATTAAAGCGCATCCAGCTACAGTTACAGGAGCGGTAGAGCCAGTCATAGGCATAGGCCCTAAAACTATTGGAACTTTAGCTTTAGCTAAAACAATAATGTTTTCATTTGCAGTTACGAATTGAAGGGGTGAAGCTGTTTCACAGTAAACTCCTAAAATAGGTTTTTTACTTAATTCTTCCATTCCACCAACTATAACTGAAGCCATTTCTAAAACTCTTTTAGCAGCATCTTCCCCTGGGGTAGCAAAAACTATAGGCTTTGAAGTATTGTTAAATAATGCTTCAAATTCATGAATGTATTCAACTTCATAGGGTACATCGAAAGCTCCAGCAATAGTCATTATAAACTTTAGGTTTGGTAAAGCATCTCCAAGCCTGGTGCATTCCTCAACATCTTTTTTACCAGGTCTTCTAAACTCTCCTGTTTCAACATCCCTTATATAAGGTGTTGGAGTTCCACCCAAGCCAAAGTATATTCTTCCATCTTCAAGAAGAATACTGTTTTTAGGATTTCTTCCATAAAGAATAACTGTTTTAGGAGCTTTTTTTAGAGCCTCCTCAACTAAATACTGTGGGATTCTAATTTTTCTACCTTCAATTTCAGCTCCAGCATCCTTAAATACCTTAGTTATTTTTTCAGATTCCGAAAACATTCCTGTTTTCTCTAAAATTTCTAAAGCAGCCATATGCATGCTTCTAGTTTCTTCATTTGAAAGAATTCTCCATAAGCCCTTGATTCCTCTTTGAATCAACTTTTCTTTCTCCTCTTTTTAATCTTTAATACCTATTAATCTTTTAGCTACTTTAACAGCTTCTATAGCGTTTTCAGCATAGCCATCTCCGCCTATTTCTTCAACCCATTCTGGTGTGCAGGGTGCTCCACCAAAAATCGTTTTAACTTTATCTCTTATACCCATAGCTTTTAAAGCTTCAATAATTTCTTTTTGAACTGGAAGCGTTGTGCTTAATAATGCGCTTGCTCCAACAATGTTAGCTCCAACCTCCTTAGCTTTTTTAGCAAATTCCTCAGCTGGAATATCCTTACCTAAATCTATTACCTCAAATCCAGCTGCAAAAAGCATTGCCGCTACAATATTTTTACCAATATCATGAATATCACCTTGCACAGTTCCTATAACAACTTTACCTAAACTTTTTCTTTCCCCAGCCTTCTTTTTAATTTCAGGTTCAAGCAGTTCTTTAACAGCCTTTTGAGCCGGTTCAGCTGCAGCAACCAAATGCATTAAAAAAAGCTCTCCACGCTCATATTTATCCCCTACAATCCTTAAACCTTTAGCAATACCTTTTTCAATAATTTCAGAGGGATCAACACCTAAACTTAAAGCTTTTTTAACAGCATTCAAAACTTTTTCTTCTTCAAAACTTTGAATGGCATCACTGATTTCTTCAAAAATTTTCTCTTTTTCAGACATTGATGATTCACCTTTAAAAACATTTTTCTTTGAGGGTCTATTTAAGCCTTTTGCTCCTAAATACAGCGCCATGATATTATTTTATTCAATGTATGGGACATGTTTTTACAATAGTTATAATCACTAAGGGCTTTAGAAAGTAACTAATGTTTAATGAAGTTTGTATTTAATATGACCTAACTTAAGAAAGCTTAATGAGTAAGGGATTATGGAATTTTAGAGTAGATATGTAGAGTAGTTCAATAATAAAATGGTTTTTTATAAATCTTTTAAAATTGATAGTTAATGAAAAGGGTTAAATTTATCAGATCCCCTATAACACTACCACAAATCTTATATAATTCTGTTTTACAAACTTAATTTTAGGGTTATGTTAGTTAAAGTTCTATCGAATATTTAAAGGATTAAAGTGAGGAGCCCTTAGATTGAAGCTAAACGTGTTATCAAAAGATGAAGTTGAGAGACTTCATTTAGCAATATTACAGGTTTTTGAAAAAACTGGTGTAAAAGTATATAGTAGAAGAGCACTTGAAATGTTAAAGAATGCTGGTGCTGAAGTAGAAGAAAGAACTTTTCGTGTAAAAATTCCCTCTTATCTTGTTGAAGAATGCATAAAAAATACACCTAAATATATTCATTTATATAGCAGGGATTCAAAATTACAATTAAAGCTTGAAAGAGATAATTTTTACACGGTGTTAGGAAGTACCGTTGTAAATGTTATAGATCCTGAAACTTTTAAAAGGGTTAAAGGCAAAAAAGAATATATAGCTAAAGCAGCGAAAGTTGCGGATGCATTACCAAATATTCATACTGCTGCTCAATTTTGTCTTGCGTTAGATTGTTCACCAGAAGTTCAAGAGTTACATGAGTTAGAGGCTGTTTTCACAAATACAGTAAAACCCGTTATGGCGATAGCATACTCTCCTCAAGGAGCTAAAAAAATAATTGAAATGGCTGCAATAATAAAAGGGGGGATGGATAAATTAAAAAAAGAGCCTCTACTTTTCATGTATACGGAGCCTACATCACCTCTGGAGTATAGCGAAAAAGCAGTAGAGATCCTCATTGAAACTGTTAAACTAGGAGTCCCTGTGTTATCAGCTCCTTGCGTTCAGGCAGGGGCAACAGGACCTGTTAGTTTAGCAGGAACATTAGTTCAATCCTTCGTCGAAAGCTTAACAGGTTTAATTTTAGCTCAATTAACCAGAAAAGGAGCACCCACAATAATTGGAGAAGTTTCTACTGTTATGGATATGAGAACTGGTGTTATGAGTTATGGTGCTCCAGAATTTAGTATTATAAATGCCGCTTCATCTCAATTAGCTCATTATTATGGAATTCCATTTTTTGGAACAGGGGGATGCTCTGATTCTAAATTACCTGATGAACAAGCTGTTGCTGAAGCTACAACATCATTATTTGCAGCTATGCTTTCTGGAACAAATTTGATACATGATGTTGGATATCTTGAAGGAGCAATGACAGGAAGTCTTGAAATGGTAGTTATAATAGATGAACTTTTTTCTATGATGAGTAGGATTATAAAGGGTATAAAAATTGATGAAGAAACTTTAGCCTTAAACATTATAAATGATGTGGGCCCGGGGGGGCACTATCTTGCACATAAGCATACTCTAAAGCTTTTTTCAGAGGAACATTGGCTTCCAAGCCTTATTGATAGAAGAAGGTATGAAAACTGGAAGATTGATGGAGAAAAAGATATGATAACTCGAGCTAGAGAAAAACTTCAAAAAATTTTAAGAGAACATGAGCCGGAGCCTTTACCAAAAGAAATAAAGCAAGAATTAGCGAATATTATTAAAGGAACCTACCAGAGGTGAAATAAAAATTTTGGATATAAACACACTTGCTGGGTTAATTCTTTCAGGAATAAGCAGAGGTATGATATATGCCTTAATGACTGTGGGTTTAGCATTAATATTGGGTATACTTAATATACCAAACTTTGCTCAAGGCGAATTCTATATGATAGGTGCTTATATGGCATGGTTCACTATAGGGATTTTACATCTTAATCCTATTATTGCATTATTCAGTGCAGCGCTTGCTTCTTTTGTAGTTGGGGTACTTTGTGAAAAAATACTTTTTACTCCATTACGAAAGTTTGGAGGGAGGGGTTGGCTACTTAACGTCTTTGTTCTTACATTAGGTTTATCTCTTATTCTTCAAAATATAGCATTGGTTACTATTGGTCCCCTTTACTATGGTGTTCCATATATTTGGAGTCCAAATGTTGTAAACCTATTTGGAGTAGGTATATCTTATGATCGTTTAATGATAATTATCATTGGAAGCATCACAATAATTGCACTTTGGATGTTTCTTAAGAAAAGTAGACTTGGTAGAGCTATTCGTGCAGTAGCTCAAGATCCTATCGCTGCCTCCTTAATGGGAGTAAATCTTAAAACTATATATACAATAACTAATGGATTAGGGTGTATGCTTTCCAGTATTGCAGGAGCTTTAACTATATCGATATTACCTGCATACCCCACTATGGGGATAATTCCTTTGTATAAGGCTTGGTTTGTAATTATTATGGCAGGTTTAGGAACCATTGGTGCGTGTATACCCATAGGAATTTTATTGGGAGTTGTGGAAACGGTTGGAGTGGCTGTAGCTAGTGAGGGGTGGCAAAATGTAATTTACCTAGCTATAATATGCATCTTGCTTATCTTTAAGCCATTTGGACTTTTTAGAAAAGGTGAGGTAAGAGGAGTATGGGAAAAGTGATGGAAAGTGATAAAAACATTGTTAAAACTAGCTTAACACAGAGAAATGTTGTTATAACAACATTTCTCATAGTCTTAATAATAACTCCTTTTATAATGAAGAAAGCTTTTGTTACACATGTGTTTATCACCGCCCTCCTGTATGGTGCTCTAGGTGCGAGCTTTGATTTTGCAGCAGGGTATCTTGGAATAGTAAATTTCGGTTATGCTGCATTTATGGGAGTTGGAGCATATACCTCCGCAATATTAGCCATACGATTTGGAGTTAATCCTTGGCTTGGACTATTGCTTGGCGGTATTATTGCAGGCATCCTTGGATTTATAACAGGCATACTTACGCTACGTTTGTATGGATTATTTGTAGCATGTTTTACATGGTTTCTCGGAATGGCTTTTATGTTTTTAATTGCAGTTACACCTGAGATAACTAGAGGTTATTTGGGTTTAAATGTCCCTCCACTTCCAAATTTTTGGATATTAGATTTTAGCGATCCGCTCAGATTATCATATTATAGCGTTATTTTACCCCTTTCCCTTTCAATACTACTCTTTCTTTACTATCTTGGAAATAAAACTAAGATTGGATTGGCTTTTAAAGCTCTTCGAGGTAGTGAACTGCTTGCAATGGCTTCTGGTGTTAACCCATTAAAATATAGAGTTTTAAACTTTGCACTCACTTGCTTTTTTGCAGGAGTTCTTGGAGCTTTTTATGCGCATTATATAAAGATTTTGACACCCAGCTTATTGGCTACAGGTAAAACCATTGAAATTTTAACAATTGCTTATATAGGGGGAAGGGGGTCTTTATGGGGCTCAATACCAGCAGCATTCCTTATTATTTCATTCCTAGAGTTTCTCCGTCCATTAGAAGCTTATCGATTTATCATTTATGGGATTATATTAATTTTAGTAATGATCTTTTATCCAGGAGGTTTAGCACGATTAATAGCACGAAAAGAGCTGTTCTAAAACTTAAAAAGAGGTTATAAGATTGAAGTCCATTACAGAGTTGGAAATTAATTCAGTTGTAAAAAAATTTGGGGGCCTTATAGCTTTAAATAACGTTTCTTTTGAAGTAAAAAGTGGAGAAATTTTAGGGCTTATTGGACCAAACGGTTCTGGAAAAACAACATTAATTAATTGTATAAGTGGTTTTTATCGTCCAGAAGCGGGAAAAATTTTATATAAAGGAAGGAATATCACAGGGCTTAAACCCTATCAAATTTGTCAGTTAGGTATTGGAAGAACTTTTCAAATAGTTGAGACGTTTCCAGCACTTACCGTCTTAGAAAATGTTATGGTCGGCGCGATATTTAGTGGTTTATCCTCAAATTTAAATGAAGCAAAGCTTAAAAGTAGAGAAATTTTAGAATACATAAATTTTCCTCGTGATGAAAATGTTTTAGCAAAATATTTAAACCTAGGTGAAATGAAGCTTCTTTCATTAGCTAGAGTATTGGTAAGTAATCCAAAACTACTTTTGTTAGACGAAATAATTGCAGGTTTAACACCAATTGAAGAAGCGAAAATTATAGAAGTACTTAAAGAAATTCATAAAAAGCAAAAAATAACAATTGTTTTAGTAGAGCATGTAATGAGAGTTGTTATGAAACTTTGTAACAGAATTGTAGTACTTCATGAAGGAAAAAAAATAGCAGAAGGAAAACCTGAGGAAATAGCTCAAAATGAAAAAGTTATAGAAGCTTATTTAGGTGAGGAATACCTTAAAATATAATATAAAAGAGGGGTTTATAATCTTTTAGTGCTTATTATACTTACTTTCATTAAAAAAGTATGTTAATAATGAATTAATGCTAGAAATATTGAAATATTATGAGGGAAAAATAATGATGTTAAGTTTAAAAAAAGTGAGTGTTTCTTATAATGGGGCGGCAGTAATTAAAGATGTTTCTCTTAAAATTAGTGAGGGAATTACAACGATAGTCGGACCTAACGGAGCTGGCAAAACTACATTGCTTAAAACAATAGCAGGTTTAATTTCTCCAAAACAAGGTGAAATAGAATATGAACAAAAAAGAATTGATAAACTACCTCCGCATGAAATTGTTAAACTGGGTATAGTTCTTATCCCAGAAGGGCGACTTTTATTCCCTTTAATGAGTGTTTCAGAAAATCTTTTAATGGGTGCTTATATGATTTCTAATAAAGCTGAACTTAAAGATAGACTTGAATATGTTTTTAAGTTATTTCCAGTGCTTAAGGAACGAAAAAATCAGCTTGCGGGCACTCTTAGTGGTGGAGAACAGCAAATGTTAGCTATAGCACGTGGGTTAATGTCAAATCCCAAACTTTTAATGGTTGATGAGCCATCAACAGGTCTAGCTCCGAAGTTAGTTACACGTATTTTCGAGGTACTTCAAGAGCTTAAAAATAAAGGTATATCAATCTTATTGGTTGAACAAAATGTATATGGTGCTTTAAATTTAGCAGATAAAGCCTATGTACTAGAGGAGGGAAAAATTGTAATGGGGGGACCCGGCAAAGAGGTATTAGCTAGTGAGCATATCAAAAAAGCATATTTGACACTTTAAATAATCATAAAGAAAAATTGGATTAGAAATGATTTTTACTTTTAACTAGTCTTTGTTCTCGTGTTTCCACCTGTTTAATAAATTCGTTTAACCCTTTTAAAATATCTTTATCAAGCGGTAAAGGTTCATGTTCTTTTAAGATTTTCTCCGCCTCTTCTTTCGCTTTTTTCACAAGATCTTTAGAGCCTTTGCTTTTCCATACAAACCATGGATGCCTATCCGTTATTTTAGGTATCCAAAACTCTTGCATAAAATGTTTAAGTGTATGTTTTTGAGTTAAGAAATGCCCTATTTCTTTTGCATTTTTTATTACATCAAATGCTAGCGATTCTGGAGTTACATCAATCCCAGAAAGAACGCGGGAAATCCATCCTAAAATTTCATTATCTATTATAAGTTGTACAGCACTTGCAGTTAAATAGTATTCCAATGATCCAGCTGCATGTAGCACAAGATTTGGTTTAGCTAATGAAGCGAGTAAGCATGTTAAAGCTTTTTCATATCCTGCTTGTATATCTGGAATTTTTGAATCAGTTAACCCACCACTCACTCTACTTGGTAATCCATAGTAATGAGCCAATTGAGTTGTTGCTACACATATTAAACCTGCTTCTGGAGCTCCTGCACATGGAATTCCAGTTCTTGCATCCATTATGGTTGAGGCAGTACCATATATAACTGGAGCTTTAGGTTGCACAAGCTCAGCAAGAGTAAGACCGGCTAGAAATTCTGCATTCTGTTGAGCTAAAAGACCGGCAAGTGTAGCAGGGCCAGTACCACCAGCTTGAATTAAAGGCGTAATTATTACAGGTTGATTATGTTTAACATAGAATAATAAACCTTCAATCATTTCAGTTCCATATTGAAGGGGGCTTGTAGGATTAATTAAAGTTGCAATAAAGGGTTTTTTAAGTAGAACCTCATAACCTCCTAGAACTATCTCAGCCATCTCAATGCAATCTCTAGCTTTAACTCCATAAGCATGACCTAAAATACATTTTCTAGTATTTTTTAACATAGATAAATAAACATAAACATGGGAAACTTCAGGAGGTACATCTGAAGGTTCAACTATCATTCCTCCAGCTGCATGAATATTCTCAAGCGCATCAGTAATTTTAGTTATTTCTTCAACATCTTTTAATAAAGCTTTTCGTCTTCTATCATCTTTCATATCCAAAACAAATGGATGACCGTAAATTCCGGAATAATAAACTTTAGAGTTATCTATGTAAAGGTTATGCTTTGAATCTCTTGCATACCAAATGAATTCATGCGGTGCATTAGAAAGAGCTTCTTTAACTAAATCTTCAGGAATTTTAACTTCTTTTCCATCAACATTTGCTCCATTTTCTTTAAATATTTTTAACGCCATATCATGATAAAAAGTAATTCCTATTTTTTCAAGAATTTCAATAGAAGCTTCATGAATTTGCTTAATTTGATTTTGTGATAAAATTTCAAGCATTCAGATACCCATCATCCATTACTAAGAAGAAGGAAAATAAAAAATAAAAGAGGGAGTTTATTATTTAAACCATGGTGGTGGAGTAAATTCAGCTTCTGCCCATGCTGGAGGCCATATTATTTTTCCTTTTCCATCAAAGTATTGGATTACTGGAAATATATAATAATGTTCACCAACTATGAGGTCTGGGGGATCGTTAGGATCTTCTGTATAACACTCCATTAGAATCCCATCTTTAAACGCAAAATGTTCTTTTCTAACTATATCGACCACAAGCTCTTTTGCACGTTGATCCCAAATACCGCCAGTTCTTTTAAGAACTTCCTCTATAACTGCAAATGCAAAAAGCGCATTATCATATGCTAACCCACCTGTTGAGGGGGAAGGTTCATAACCATATTTGCTCTTGAACTTTTCTACAAATGCCTTAGCCTTTGGAGTTGTCCATTGTGGTATCATATCTAAAACATAATCTGATGCTTTACCAGCCATTTCATACCATCCTGTAATCCAACCCAATCCATCAGCTATAATTATTGATCTTAATCCCACTTCCCTAGTTTGTTTAATTAATGAGGTAACTGGAGCTGCTCCTGTCCAGGTAACAGCTAGCACATCTGGATCTAATCCTTTAATTTTAGTTAACATAGGAACGTGTTCAGTTTCATCTAAGGGAGCTACATCAAAACTTGCTACCCCCCATCCCCTCTTCTTAAACCCTTCCTCAAACGCTTTACCTGCACTTCTTCCCCAGTCAGTATCCTCAACATAGATTGAAACTTTCTTAGTTTTTGGAGTTATTATACCTTTTTCTATCGCTCTAAAAATAGTCTCTATATAACCTATCACAAGTTTTTCAGGAATAGGCCACCATTTAGCCATAGTCCATTTATAATATTCTGGATTACTTCTAAATTTTTCTAAAATTGTTCTAGCAGCTCCAAAATGTGCTATATGCGGAAATTTATGAGCAGCCCAAACATCCATGAGAGCTAGGTGAACTGAACTATGCCACCCACATGCACCTGCGTGTATTCCCTCAACCATAATTGCTCTTTCATATGCTCTAACCGCTTTTTCCGGATCTGATTCGCAATCAATTGGAATTAATTCAACAGGTATTCCAGCAATCTGTCCTCCTCTTTCTTCTAAAGCAAGTTTATAAGCATTCATGAAGTCTTTACCTGCATAGGCAGCTGGCCCTGTCATGGGTCCCTGCACACCTAACTTAAATTTTGTAAGTTTGGCTGGTGTTGTTACTGGAGTTGTTGGTGGGGCTGTTTCTGTTTTTGTTATGGTTATTGTTTTTTCTATTGTTGGGGCTTTGGGTTTAGAAGCTAAATATCCTGCTAAACCCCAACCAACAGCAGCTGCAACACCTAAACCTGCAACAGCACCCAAATATTTACGCCTAGAAATAGCCTTCTCCTTTTTCTCTTCACCCATAAAGAACTCCTCCTAAACAATCATATAGAATGCAGCAATATATAGATTTCATATAATCAATATTTAAATTTTACGTTATTTTGTTGTTATGAATACACAACCAGTGGAATAGTTAAAATATATATGGTTAAAACGACTATACTATATAGTAGGATGTTAAAGATTTAAGATTTTTTTAACTGTTGGAAATAAATTAATGTTTTTATGAGGTAATTGCAAGGCTGAAATGAATTCATGTTCAAAGCTTGGATCAGTCGCTAACTCTATATAACTTATTTTATCAACAAGCTTTTCTGCTTCTTCTCTAACTTTTTTTGAGGTTAAAGCCATTCTAGCTCCTGAACCTGCTGTATTTCCTGCAAAAACTATTTTGTTTAATGGAATGTCTGGAATCATTCCAATTATTTTTGCGCTTTCAGGATTTAAATAAAATCCAAAAGCTCCTGCAATAAAAACTTTTGATAATTCATTAATTTTAACATTAAGTTTCTTCATTAAAATTGATATTCCAGAGTAAATTGCTGCTTTAGCTAATTGTACTTCAAAAACATCTTTTTGAGTTATAACTATATCTTTATTAATTGCTGTTTCCTCTTTCCAAGCTATTACATACTCAGTTATTTTATTGTTTTTTCTAATTCTTGAATGGTTAACTTCGGTTTTTATTCGTCCATTAAAATCTATGATTTTAGCTTTAAACATTTCAGCTATAGCATCTATTATTCCTGAACCGCATATTCCTCTGGGTTTTTCATCATCAACAGTTTTATATATTGGATTTAAATCTTCAGGATTTATCCAAATTTTTTCTATCGCGCCTGTTGCAGCTCTCATTCCATGCGTTATATGCGCACCTTCAAAAGCTGGGCCTGAAGCTGCAGAGCAGCATATTAAATTTAAACCATCACTTAAAATTATTTCAGTGTTCGTTCCTATATCTATTAACAAGGTTTTATCTTTAAGCTTATAGATTTCAGTAGCTAAAATATCAGCTACAGCATCTGCTCCAACAAAACCTGCAATTAAAGGAAGAGAATATACTTCAGCTTCTGAATGAATATTTATGTTTAAATCCTTGCTTTTAACATAAAGAGATTTTTTTAAAGTTGGGATATAAGGTGATAAAGCTAGAAACTTAGGATTAATATTAAAGAATATATGATGCATAGCTGTATTGCCAACAATAACTAATTCATAAATTAATTTTGGGTTTATACCTGCTTTTTCGCAAGCTTCTTTTATAAGTTGATTAATTCCATCAACTATGGTTTTATGCAAAACCTCAAGATTTAAAGGATTTTTTGAGGCATATGAAATTCTAGAAATAACGTCTTCTCCATAAGGTATTTGAGGATTCATCATTGAAGCAGTAGCAACAACTTTATTTCTATTTAAATCCATTAAGTAGCCTGCAACTTTAGTTGTTCCAATATCAACAGCAAATCCATAAAGCTCTTTTTCTTTATTGCCTTCTTCAACATCAACAATTTCTTTTTCAGCTTTAACAGTTAAGGTAATTTTAAATCCGCTATTTCGAAGAATTATGGGTAAATTTTTTAAAGCATAATAACTTATATGCTTTATGTTTAAATTATGCTTAACCTTTAAACCTTCGATTATTCTTTCAAAATCTGGTTTAAAATCGCTTAATGTTGGAGGGGGAACCTCAAGAAAATACTTTTTAATATTAGGATTAAACTCAACTTTAGCTTCCATTCCTGAAACAGCTAGTCTTTGTTTTCCAACTCTGCTTTCAAAAGGCACCTCAACTATAATTTTTCCAGCATTCTCAATAATGGTTTGGCAAGCTAATCTGTATCCTTCATTAATTTCTTCTTTTGAAAGAAATTTTTTTTCAGCGGTTGAGAAAGAAGAAAGAAGATGCTCTCCTTCTTTAATTATTATTCTACATTTACCGCATAAGCCTTTTCCACCGCATAAACTTTCTACATTTGCAGCTTTAGCAGCTAAATATAGGGATTCTCCAGCATACATTATAAATCTTCTGCCTAAAGGTTGAAAAACTATCTCTGCTTTTTTTATTTCTTTCAAGCAGAAATCCCTTCCTTTGCATATATACACTTAACAATTTAAAAAAAGATTTTTATTTTAAAATAGTATAATAATAAATCAAGTTCAATGAGTAAATTTAAATTTGCTAATGGTGAATTTAATTGGCTCAAGCTGATATTAATGATTTTCAAAAACTTGATTTAAGAGTTGGAACTATAACTTCTGTAGAGCGTGTTGAAGGGACAAAAAAACTATATAAAATTCTTGTGGATTTAGGCGAGTTAGGCGTAAAGCAAACAATTTCAGGTTTAGTAGGGTATTATACTCCTGAAGAACTTAAAGGAAAAAAAGTAGTTTTCTTAGCTAATTTAAAACCAGCTAAAATTGCTGGAATAATTTCGGAAGGGATGCTTTTAGCTGCCGTATCAGAAAACATCGTTTCCCTACTGTCAATAGATAAAGATGTTCCAAATGGAGCTAAAATTTCTTAATTAGGGAATTTAAAATGCCTAGAAAAAACGTTAACGAACAGGAAATATTAAAGGTGTTAAAAAATTCTCAAGAAAAAGGAATTTTACAAACAGATTTATGGAAAGAAGCTAATATAAATAGCAAAGATGGTTCAAGAGCTATTTTAAAGCTTGAAAAAAAAGGTTTAATTGAACGAAAAAAAGAGCTTCATGAAGGTAAATGGACCTATAGAATAATGATTAAACATAAATTTACTAAGGTAAACTCTATAGCTGATGTTCCATGCGCTTTCTGCGACATTGAAAATAAATGTGAGTTAGAGCCTGAAGCTGAAATATCTCCGATTAAATGCGAAAAATTAACTCAATGGTTAATGAAAGTTTTAAAAAAGGAAAATCAGGATTCACAATATAATGGTTAAAAAAAGCAAAATATGGCTTGAAAAAAGACGGAAAGATCAATTTCATAAATTAGCTTCTAGCTTAGGTTATAGAAGTAGAGCGGCCTTTAAAATTTTGCAAATAGCTGAAAAAAACCCTTTCTTTTTAAAAAAAGGAGATAAAGTTTTAGATTTAGGAGCAGCTCCAGGAGGATGGATTCAAGCAATTAGAGAAATAGTTGGAGATGAGGGTTTCATCTATGGAGTGGACATTAAACCTATTGAACCCTTTAATCTAAACAATGTTAAAACTGAAGTTTTAGATTTAACATCTGAAAATGCTGCATTTAAAATTCTTGAGTTAACAAATGGTGAAAAATTTGATGTTATAGTTTCAGATGCATCACCAAAATTTTCTGGAATTTCAGAATTAGATGCTTATAGACAATATTATTTAGCTAAAAAAGCATTTGAAATAGCTGAGAAAACACTTAAAAAAGGAGGAAATTTTCTTGTTAAAATGCTTCAAAGCAAAGAATTAAAATTTCTTGAGGAAGAGCTAAAACATAAATTTAAAAAAATTAAAATGATTAAACCTTTAGCAAGTAGAAAAGAAAGCTCAGAAATTTATATTTTATGCTTAAACTTTACTGGATGACTCCTTTAAAATATTTTTTAAGTCATTTATGGTAGCATTTGTTTTTAAACCAGAGCCTTTAAAATGTGTTTTAAAAGCTAAAAAACCCTTTTCCTTTAATTTTAAAATAGCATCATCAACTTTTATTGAACGAATATTTAGCTTATCGCAAATTTTATCTATTACATAATAGGTTGGTGGAGCTTCAGCTTCCTCAATTACCTTAACTAAAAGTTTTTCTTCTCTTTGCTTTAATTTAAAATCTTTAGATTGAAGTTCAACAAGCATTTTTTCGCAAAAACTTTTATCAATTATTTCTTTAATCCATAATGGACCTGCATAACTTAATTTTTCCATGCAAAAATCACATTTAACTGGTAAATTAAAAAATTCCTGAATCCATATTCTATTCATGCAATTAAAGCAATGTCCTATTACACCAAGTTTTTTAATTGATTCATCAGCCAAAGAAGCGCCATAATAGCATAAAGCATAAACTCTAATGTAATGATTAGTAGCATAGCTGAAAACTGGCTTAATGCCAATATTATGTTTAGCAGCTGAAAAAGTTAAGCAACCAATTAAAAGTCTAACAGCTATTTCATGGCAATATTCAGTTCTTAAAGGAAAACCACCATATTTCCTAAAGGCGGCATATGGATGGACTCCACATAATGGTGCCACATCTGTTGCTGTTAAAGCAATTAAACCACCGCTTTTTAAAGCTCTTAATGCTGAATCCAAAAATGGAACAGGCGAGCCGAAAGGATCTAAATCTATAAAGTTAAATCTATTTTTTGGTGATGCATGCAAACCTAAAAGCATATTTGCATCCATATTAAATGCTTCGCAAACATTTTCAACATTATTTTCCTCAATATTTCTAAGAATAATTTTGTATGATAGAGGGTGAATATCATTTAATATAATTTTTTTTCTTTCTATATTTTCAACTTCAACAGCTAACCTTATTCCTCTTACTCCTGAAGCGGCCATAGGATCACAAGCTAAAAAATCTTTGCAATTGCTTAATTTCGCATAAGCTTCAACTGCAACAATAGTTAAATCTCTATTCAACTCCATTACTGGATTATAAAATACTAAAGCTTTATTGGTTAAGGTTCTCGGAATTAAAATTTTAATTTTTCCTTCAAAAAACTGTTCTAAAACAAGTTTTTCATTCATTTTTACCTTTACAAAAACATTAATTTTAGCTTAAAAACTTAATTGTTAAAGGGTTCAAAAATTGGGTAAAAAAATATTTTTAACTGGTAAACCAGGAGTTGGAAAGACAACAATAATGCTTTATTTAATAGAAGAGTTAAAAAAGATGGGATTTAATGTTGGAGGTTTTATTAGCAGCGAAGTTAGGGTTAAAGGAGTTAGAGTTGGCTTTAAAATTAAAGATTTAACTTCAAAAAAAGAGGGGTGGTTAGCTCATATAAATCAAGTTTTTGGACCAAAACTTGGAAAATATAAAGTTAATTTAAAGGATTTAAACGATATTGGTGTATCTTCAATTAATGAAGCTGAAAGCAATCCTAATATAGATTTAATAGCTGTAGATGAGTTGGGGCCAATGGAATTTTTTAGCTTTGAATTTAAAAAGGCAATTGAAAAAATTATTAATGGTAAAAAACCTTTAATAGCAACAATTCATTATAAAGTTAAAGATGATTTTTTAAAAGGACTTGAAAATTATAAAGTTTTTGAGGTAACTTTAGAAAATAGAGAAAGCTTACCAAAAGAAATTTTAAAGGAAATCATATTAGAACTAAAAAAGTAAGACATTAATGGAGAAATAAAAATTGATTATCGCAGGTTTAGATGATGCTGGCAGAGGCCCAATTATAGGGCCATTAGTAATCGCAGGCATAGCTATTCAAAAAGAAAATATTTCAAAACTTTCCTTAATAGGAGTTAAAGATTCAAAAGCTCTTTCCTCAAAAACTAGAGAAAAATTAAGCGAGATTATAAAGAAGACTGTTGATAACTATAGTTTTATCGAGTTTCTTCCAAAAGAAATAGATGAAGCTGTATTTAAAGCTAAAAAATTGATGAAGTTAAATTTTTTAGAAGCTAAAGGCATGGCTCAAATTATTGATAAATTAAAACCAGATTTAGCCTATGTAGATGCTTCAGATGCGAATCCATTTAGATTCGCTAAACAAATATTAAATAATCTTTCATTTAAAGTAAAAATTGTTTCTGAGCATCATGCTGATAAAAAATATCCTATTGTTTCAGCTGCAAGCATTTTAGCTAAAGTTCATAGAGATAATATTATAGAAAAATTAAAAAGAGAATATGGGGATTTTGGTTCTTTACCTTATTCTGAAAAAATTTTAATAATTAATAATAAAGGTGAAATAGATTTAGTAAATGTTGGAGAGCTTGTAGAAAATAAACTTAAAAATTTAAATGAAGAAAAATTTTATGCATTTTCAATTGAACCTGAAACCTTAAGAGTTAAACCATTTCAAATAACAGATTTTACTAAGCATCCCCCACAAAAAATTTTAAAAATAACTTTAAATAATAATCGGGAGGTTAAAGTTTCCCCAAATCATATTCTTTTTAAATTAAGCGGATTTAAACTTAAGAAAATTAAGGCTTTAAAATTAAAAATTGGAGATTATATTGCAGTGGCTTATCGCATAAACTTTGTTAAAGCAATTTTTAGTAAAAGATTGATTGAAAATAAAAGTTGGTTTAACCTTTTTTGTAATGAAATACAAAAACAAAAAAAGTTTTTAATTAAATGGGGTAAAGCTGTAAACAATTTATTTAATTCAGATATTCAATTGGCTAAAGTTGTTAAAATTGAGGATAGTAAATTATTTGAACCAGTTTATGATATAGAAGTGAAACCTGAAGGAAAACCTATTGAAAATTTTTTAGGAGGAGTAGGGGGAGTAATTCTTCATAATTCAGGTTATCCATCAGATCCAAAAACAATAAATTTCCTTAAAGAATGGTATAAAGAAAATGGATGTTTTCCACCTATTGTTAGAAAATCTTGGAAAACCCTTAAAAAAATAAAGGATGAGTTTTCTCAGTTAAAGCTTAAATAACCTTTTTAATCCCTAGAATAAATGCATGATCTTTTTCATAAGGCTCAAGCCTTATTGATTGAAGAATTTTAAAATCATTAGATTTTAACACTTCAATTTCTTCTTTAAAGATTTTCGATGGTTCTTTAGTTACATCTATGCTTCTAGCTTTTAAAGCTAACATAATAAATCCATCATTTTTTAAATAAAGCCTAGCATTTTCTAAAAGAATTTTAGTTTGATCTGGTTGAGCAACATCACAATATATAACATCAACTTTAGGTATTAAGATAGGATATTTTTCTGGAAATCTGGCATCAGCAAATATAGGAATTAAATTTTTTCTATAAATGCAAACATTATTAATTAATTCTCTCATAACTCTTGCAGCAAATTCAACGCAATAAGCTTTTCCATTATTATTTATAATATCGCTTACATGACTTACAGTTGTTCCTGAGCCAGCGCCTAAATAGAGAATTATTCCATTAGGTTTAATTGGCATAATAGATAAACCTTTTAAAATTGCAGCAGCAAGCTTGCTTCGATAAGGATCCCAAAGCCTATATTCTACACCTTTATATTTAATTAGTTTTTCACCATAAACTGATTTTCCTAAAACTAGATTTTTCGTAGCTAAACTTTCCTTTCCATTTTCAAAAGTTAAAATGTAAACGCCTGGAAATTTAACTTGAAGTTTAATTTCTTCGTTTAGCATAAGGTTTCCTCATAGGCTTTTTATATTTCTCTTTAATTTCTTTAATTCTTTCTTCCAAATCTTTTTTTAATTCCTCAACTTTAAATTCTCCTTTAAAAGCATCTAAACGAGCGGCTATAGCTATTTTTCCAGCTAAAGCTCTAGCTATTTTTCCTCTTTGCCATTTAGGAGATTGATGAAGAATAGGATGCTGAAATATAACGCCATGTTTTGGAGGTTTAGAACCTGTTTTTAAAGCTCTAAAAAGAGCTTTTTCAGCTCCTAAAACTTGAATTGTGCTTGCAGGCATTTTAGCTAAATTTCCTAATCCTCCAGCTAAAGAAATTAATTTAGCTGAAAGCATCGAACCAATTAACCCTGTTAAATTTGGAGCAATTTCATTCGTAACCTTAGATAAATACTTTTCAATTCGCTTTCTTAAATTAAATAAACTTAAGGTTTGAGAGCAAAAATCTTTTAAAACGCTAAGATCTTGAAATTCAGCTCCAATAGAGTTAATTGCCGCCTTAGAAATTTGCTCAGCTTTTTCAGCAGATATTCCTGCATTCAAAAGATTCTCTAAAGTAAAATTTGATTTACTTCCAAACTCGATTATAAGCTTAATATAAGCTTCATGAGATTCAACTAAATTGTTTAATTCAGGAAAAATTAATCCATACCATTCTCTTATTCTTCCAGCAAATAAATTTAAGGTTTTATCAATATCTTCCAATGCTCTTGAAATTTGAATGACATAAAGATCTTTTTTAGCTGCAGCGGCTTTTAGCTTTTCCCTCGTTATTTCAACAGCAACTTCCCTAAGAAAATTTTCAACTTCCTCCTCATTTTTTAAAATTTTAAGTTTTAAAGCTGTAGAAGCTAAGTTTCTTCTAAACTCATCTATTATCAAACATGGTTTTTGCACTTCAATTTTAAATTTAGATTCTAAAGCTTTAGCTAAGCCTTCATTATCTAATATAATTTTTTCAAATTCATTTAATTTTTTAAAGAAAGATAAAGCCTCGAAAGAAAGTTTACCTTCATTAACTTCAGTTAAAGATTTAGCTGCTTCTAAAGGTGATTTAAACAAAAGCTTATCTAAAACTTCGCCTTTTTCATTCAGTATAAAAAATCCGAATTCACAATCTGCAATATAAACATTCATTTTCCTTTACCTTCTTTATTCTAAATTTAAACATTAATTAAAAAGCATTATTTAACTATAAGGTTTGCTTCTATTATTTTTAAAATATTTTTAACTTTAATTGGGAAAATTAAAATGAAAATCGATATTTCACTTGAGTTAGCTAAAATAAAATTTAAAACACCTTTAATTTTAGCTTCAGGAGTTTCAGGTTATTCAAAATACTCCTTTAAAAGAGCTGAAGAAAATGAGGCTGGAGGAGTTGTAACTAAATCTTCAAGTTTAAAATCTAGAAGTGGTTATTCAGGACCGACAATTATTGAGCTTCCATATGGTTTATTAAATGCTATGGGTCTGCCAAACCCAGGTATAAAAAAAATTTCAGAGGAAATTTATGCAGCTAAAAAACTTGGGGTTAAAATCCCTTTAATTGCCAGCATTTATGGTTTTAACATAAAGGAGTATGTTAAATCTGCTGAAATTGCAGCTGAGCATGCTGATGCCATAGAATTAAATTTTTCATGTCCAACAGTTAAAGAAGTAAGTGTAGAAATAGGGCAAAACCCTCATAAAGTTAAAGAAATAGTTAAAGCTGTAAAAAATAAAGTTGAAAAACCTGTTTTCGCTAAGCTTTCCCCTAATGTATCAAGCATTATTGAAGTTGGAAAAGCAGCTGAAAAAGGAGGGGCTGATGCTATTACAGCAATAAATACTGTTAAAGGTATGGCTTTAAACATTGATTTGATGAAACCTATTTTATCAGTTAAAATTGGTGGTTTATCAGGTCCATGCATAAAACCCATAGCTTTAAGATGCGTTTATGAACTTTATGAAAACGTTAATCTTCCAATTGTTGGTTGCGGAGGAATTTTAAATTGGAAAGATGCGATAGAAATGTTTTTAGCTGGAGCCTCAGCTGTTCAAATTGGAACAGGAATTAAATATAAAGGTTTTGAAATTTTTAAAGAATTGAATTTAGGTATTAAACGTTATTTACGATTAAAGGGATTTAAAAGCTTACAAGAAATTAAAGGTTTAGCGCATAAAAAATAAGCTCAAAAAAGTTTTTATATTAATTAAGATTTAAAAAACGTTTAAAAAATTTAAGAGAAGATGAAAAATGATAAAGAGAATTTTAGCTTCATGGATTTTAACACTAGGATTAATTCTATTAACTTTAGCAATTTATTTAAATCAAATTGAAAAGTTAAATGAGCTTCTTAAATCTTATACACCTTTAATTCCATGAAAGGGGGAAATTTTAAATTTGAGATTTAAAATTTGGCTTTTAAGAAGAGCATTTCAATTAATTTCCTTTTTTATTTTTAATGCATTAATTTTTAATAAAGCAATATTTTATTGGAATATTAAACCTTCAACTCTTCATTTACCAGTTTTAGTTAGTATAAATTCTCCTATAAGCGCTTTTTATGGAGTTTATGATGTAATTCAAGTTACAGCAAGCGAAGGATTTTTCCCACTATTATCTATAGCAGTTATTCTTATTTTAGGTGCTTTAATAGGAAGAGCTTTATGCAGTTGGGCTTGCCCTATAGGATTTATTCAAGAAGCAATTTTAGAGATTAAAGGAAAAATTACTCAAGTATCTTTTAAAACTCATAGGCAGGCTTTAAAGCTAAAATTTATAATTTTAGCTTTAACAATTTTAATTTCCACTACAGTAGGTTTATCTGTTCACTTTAATATTTGGAATTCTTATAGGGAAGCTTTAGGAGATTTTGCTAAAGGACCATTCTTTCTTTTTTCACCAGATGGAATTTTATTCGGAAGCTTACCACGTTTAATTTTATTAGCAATAACTAATAAAGAATTAGAATTTATTAATAGTTTCTCTCTTTACTTAATTGCTTTTAAAATGTTTATCCTTGGGTTGTTTTTTGTTGCTATTTATAAAATTCCTTTATTTTGGTGCAGATATGTATGTCCTATAGGCGCTTTAATGGGCATATTTGGAAAATTTAGCTTCTTAGGATTAAATAGAAGCTTGACTAAATGTGAAAAATGTCCTGAATGTGTCAAAGCTTGTCCCATGCAAATTAAAATTTTAGATTATCCATGGGGAAAATTTAATCATCAAGAATGTATATTATGTTTTAGATGTGTAGATGCATGTAAAAATAAAGCTTTAACACCAAAGTTTCCTTAAGATTTAAAAAAGGAGAGAAATAAAATGGAGGAAAATTATGATGTAATTATAATTGGTGGTGGACCAGCGGGTTTAACAGCTGGAATTTATATTAAAAGAGCTAAATTAAATGCTTTGCTTATAGAGAAAACAGTTGTTGGAGGACAAATGTTACTAGCAGATGTTATTGAAAATTACCCTGGCTTTCTAGAGATTAAGGGTTTCGAATTAGCTCAAAAAATGGAGGAACAAGCAAAAAAGTTTGGGCTTGAAATAAAATTTAGTGAAGTAAAACAGGTTAAAAGCAAAGAAAAAAAAGTTTTTTGCGAAGAAGAATCTTTAACAGCTAAAGCCTTAATAATAGCTTCTGGAGCTGAACCAACTAAGCTTAATGTAAAAGGTGAAGCTGAACTTATTGGAAAAGGAGTTTCATATTGTGCAACATGCGATGGAGCATTTTTTTCTGGAAAGGAAGTGGCAGTTGTTGGTGGTGGAGATACAGCGCTTGTTGAAGCTTTATATTTAAGTAAAATAGCGGAAAGAGTCTATATAATTCATAGAAGAGATAAGTTTAGAGGAGAAAAAATAAATCAGGAAAAAGTTTTATCAAACCCTAAAATAACAATTATATGGAATACTATTATTCAAGAAGTAATTGGTAAAGATAAGGTTGAAGCCTTGCTTATTAAAAATGTTAAAACCGGAAGGGAGGAAATTAAGCCTATAGATGGAGTTTTTATAGCTGTTGGAAGGAAACCTAATACAGAGTTTATAACGGATGTTGAAAAGGATGAATTAGGATATATTAAGGTTAATGATGAAATGGAGACTAGTGCTGAAGGCGTTTTTGCAGCGGGGGATTGCACATCTAAAAAATGGAGACAAATAACTACAGCTGTTGGTGAAGGCGCTAAAGCAGCTATTTCAGCTGAAAAATATATCGAAAAACTTTAATAAGGTTCTTTTTATTTAAAAAATATTGAAAGCCGGGGTGGCCGAATGGTTCAGGCGGCGGGCTGCAGAATAAGAAGAGACCCGCAGTATGTGGGTTCAATTCCCACCCCCGGCTCTAAATTTAAATATTTATTTTTAGAGCGTTAAAAAAATGATTAAATTTAATCCTAAAGAGATTGAACTTTCAATTTACAAACTTGATTTTAATAGTGATCTTTTAAATTCAATAAAGCAAATAGCTGAAAATGTTGATTCAGGCCTTTTCTGGATTATAGGTGCTGTATCCAAAGCCAAATTTAGTTTTTATGATCAAAAAAATAAGGTTTATCGTGAAATTTCAATAGATAAGCCTTTAGAAATAACTTCATGTATAGGTAATATCGGTGAACTTAATGGAGAAAAAATCATTCATGCTCATATAACTTTTTCCGATGAACTGGGAAATGCTTTTGGAGGACATTTAATTGAGGGAACAAAAATATTTTCTGCGGAAATGTTTTTAATTGAATTTAAAAATTTTAAGCTCTATAGGAAATTTGATCAAACTACAGGTTTAAACCTTTTTTCACCATAAAAATTAAAAAAATATACAATAATCCATTTAAGCAAACTTTAAGAAATAATAAATTGCTTAAGCCGATCTAAGCCCAAATGCTGAGGTTTAGGTGAACCCCCTATTTGCCTCCCCCGCATTTAACTACGTTTTTTAGGCGTAATTAAATGCAGGTTCGGACGATCGGTTCGTTCACCTAAATTTCAGCATTTAAGCATACTTTCGGCTTAAGCAATTTAGATTTAAAGAGGGGGTTTTACTTAAAAACTTTTCTATCAATAATATTAAAGTATTAACTTTAATTTAGGCGACAAAATTGAAAAATGATAATAAATTTGCTCAAGACTTAAGCTTTTTTATAAAAAAAATAGGTAAAGAATTGAATAAAAAAACCTTTAAAAAATTGCTTCGTATTCAAAGAAAATTAACTGAACTTCATAATAAAGGATTAGTTAAAATTAACCATTCAGTAATGGAAGTTCTTTGCGCTAAATTTCTTATTTGTGAGGGGTATGAAGTGGAGGTTGAAAAACCCTTAGGAGTAAACTTAACTTGCGATGTTTATGGTGTTAAGGGAGGAGGCATATTAATTGTAGAAATAGAAACAGGTTTTATTCCTCCAGATCATGCTTTGGATCCTTCAATTTATAGCGCAGCTAGAATGGCAAGCAAAATAGCTAGATACAGCATTTTTGCTGATAAATTTGCTTTAGGAGTTCCACCTTATCACTTACTCAATCTTCCAAAACTTTTTATTAAACCGCCCAGAGATAGAAGTCTAAATGAAATTAACGAAGTTAAAGCTTTATGCGATATTTACTATAAAAATCCACCAATAAGCGTAGAAGAATTAAAAAATGCACGTTTACATACAATTTATGTTATAGATGTTGATGGAATAATTGTAAGAGAAGTGGATCCAGATACTTATTGGGATGTTGTTCAAAGTTGGAATTATAAATTAAAAGCGAATAACAAATTTTAAAACTGAAGAAAAATTTATTAAAAGGAGATTTTCATTATTTTAACGGAGTTAAAAGATATGTGCTTAGCGATTCCAGCAAAAGTTTTAAGCATTTCAGGAACAAACGCTAAAGTTGATTTTGGAGGAAATACTATCAGAGAAGTTGATGTTTCATTGGTTAATGCTAAAGTTGGAGATTACATTTTAGTTCATGCAGGATATGCAATTCAAGTTTTAAATAAGGAAGATGCTGAAGAAACCTTAAAGTTATGGAGAGAAATTTTAGCTGCCTCTCCATAACTTTTAAATAGAAAAGGTAAGATTATGGAGACTCAATTAAAGTTTAGAGACTTAAACTTAACTAAAAAAGTTTTAAAACATATAAAAAATTTAACGCCCAAGTATGATGTTAAATTCTGTCATGTATGCGGAACTCATGAATGGGTAATAACTCATTATGGAATTAGATCTCTTCTTCCAGAGAAAATAGATGTTATAGCTGGTCCAGGATGCCCTGTATGCATTGTTCCAGCCAAAGAAATTGATGAAGCAATATGGTTAGCGTTAAATAAAGCAACTGTTTTAACTTTTGGAGATATGATTAGAGTTCCAGGCTCTAAAATTTCTCTTGCACAAGCTAAAGCTTCAGGAGGAAAAGTTAAAATTGTTTATAGCGTTAAAGATGCTGTTAACATAGCTAAACAAAACCCAAATGAAGAATTCGTTTTTTTCGCTGTTGGATTTGAAACAACTGCACCTTCAACAGCTTTAGAAATTATAAGGGATCCACCCAGAAATTTAAGCTTTTTAATTTCTCATAGGCTTATTCCACCAGTTATGGAGCTTCTTCTTGGAGTTGGCGATTTGCATATAGATGGCTTCATAGCGCCAGGTCACGTTTCAACAATAATTGGGTTAAAACCTTACGAGATTTTCCCTAAAGTTTATAGAATGCCAACTGTTATAGCTGGATTTGAACCTTTAGATGTATTATTTGCTTTACTTATTCTTTTAAGGCAGATTTCACATAAAGAAGCAAGATTAGAAAATGAATATTCAAGATCAGTTAAATGGGAGGGAAATTTAAAAGCCCAAAAATTAATTAATGAAGTTTTTGAAGTAGCAGATGGAAATTGGAGAGGATTGGGAAAAGTTCCTATGTCTGCTTTAAAGCTAAGGGAAAAATTTTCCCATTTAGATGCTAGATTAAAATATGAAGTTAAAATTGAAAATTCAAGAGATTTACTTCCAGGATGCAGCTGCCACTTAGTTATGATTGGTAAAATAAAGCCTCCTGAATGCCCATTATTCATGAAGGTTTGCACTCCTCAAACACCAAAAGGATCATGCATGGTTTCTATGGAGGGTACATGCGCTATTTGGGCTAAATATTCAAAGTTCACGTGAGTTTCGCTAAATTTTTTAAGCTTTTCAACAAAAGAAATTGTTATTAAGGATGACATTGCAAAAAGATGAAGAGTAATTGTAGCGAAATTCATGAATTTTATGGAGGATGCTGCTACTAAAATATATAAGATTTTTTAACAATTTTTTAGTTTTCGTTTTATTAAAGCAAAAAAGTTTAAATAAGTTTATTAAGTGGCCCCGCATTTTTCGTAATATTTAGCCTCTATAGGAATTTCTGTTCCACAGCTTACGCAAAATTTTTGCCTATTTAAGAGATATGAGCTTTTTCTAAAGCTTTTAATAATGCGTCCTTCCTTTTCCTTATAAATATCACTACTACTACGATAGCTATTATTAAAGCTATAATTGGTATAGTTGAGGTCCCTATCGAAAAGCTTAATTTAGGTGGAGCTTTAACTGTAAGCTCTCCTTCACTAATTTTAACATTCATAACGCTAAGAATATTTTTCCTTTTTAATCTCCAGGCTTTTCAGCTTTAATTTTTATAATCCATTCTTCCAATTCTCCAGACACTAAATCTTTAGAAAAAATTAAAATTATGAGTTTTCTAAATTTTCTTTTAAGCATTGAATAAAGTTCTCTAATCTTGAATTTATAGTTATAGATATCATTGGTTTTAATATAGAACCTAATAGCCCTAAAACTTCAAATGTTAATTTAATCTTACATTCAGTTAAGCTATTTTTAGGTTTTAATTCGCATTCCCCTTGAATAATTAAGTTTTCTCCTTTAGCATTCCAAGCTATTCGTTTATCTTTTTCTAAATAGATAAATTCAGCTTCAACCCATTTAGTTCTAGTTACCTTTGCTTGTTGATCTTTCAAAAACCATTTAGCGTGATTTTCATCAATTATTTCTGTCTCATCTACAATGCCAAGACATTTACCAATATTCTTAAAATCATTAAGAAATGCCCATATTTTAGATGGTGAAGCATTGATAACTAATTTAATTTCAGCACTTGGCATTAAGTTTCCTCCTTTTCTAAAATTCTATTAATTACATCCATTTGCAGATGCTGTGTCACTTTAATCTTAACTTTTTTAACTTCATTTACTTCCTTTACCTTTTTTCTTATTTGCCTACCTATATATAATGCAAAGGGCATTGGACAAAATGGAACTGTCAAATGATAAGTTACTTCGACAACTCCATCTTTAAACCTTATAGAGTCTACTAAATTTTTTTCAATAATTGATTGGCCAAATTCAGGATCCGTAACTTCTTTAAGTTTTTCAAAAATTTTCTTTTCTTCTTGCGTAAGTTTTTCCACATCCATATCAATCAACCTCTATCAATTCTTCATCATATTTCACAAGCATTTTAACACCTTGATCTGTTACCATAAAGACATCTTCAACTCTTGCTCCACCAAAATTAGGTATTGAAAGTATGGAGTGACCAATTGAAATAGTCATATTACTTTTTAATTCAACTATGTTATCTTCTGGAAATATTGTTGGAAAAGGCATTTCTTCAAAGGCTAATCCTATACCATGAGCGATTCCGCGCACATAATATTCTCCATAACCTGCTTGAGCAATAATTTCGTTTGCTTTATTATCAAGTTCATTTATCATTATACCTGGCTTAGCCACATTTATAGCCTCTCGGCGAGCCTGTAAATATAATTTAACAAGCTTTTTTTGATTTTCGCTAGGTGAACCTACAATAAACATACGCGTCATATCACCATTATAACCCATATAAACCGGTCCAACATCTATTAATACTAATTCACCCTTTTCTATCTTTTTTCTAGAGGACCATCCATGAAGACAGTTTGTTCTATATCCAGAATTTACAAATGTTGGAAAACCAAATCTTTCAGCACCCTTTTTCCTCATCTCATATTCTATTTCAGCTGCAACTTCAAGTTCTGTTACTCCATTCTTTAATATTTTTTTAGCGGCCTCAATTCCGTAAACTGCTATTTCTTGCGCTTTTCTAATCAACTCTATCTCTTCGCTAGTTTTTATCATTCTTAATCTCATAAAAAGTTCTCGAGCATCAACAACTTTAACGGTTGGGTTAGCCATTTTAAATCTTTCTAACAAAAAGGCTGGCAAAGCAAATTCATGATCAAAACCAACTATTTTAACGTTATGCTCTTTAATATAGTTTATTATATGCATCATCATTTCATGGAGATTGCTGTAATTAACTATATTTTTAATCCATACATTTTTAGAGGCTTCTTCCGCTTCTCCTCTGAAAACGAGAAGCATAGGCTCTCCTTCAGCAGGTATATAAAGTCTAGGTTGTCTTCTAAATTCCCCAGTAAAATATTGATAATTTTCATTATCAAGCACAGCTAGTAAATCGATGCTCCACTCCTTCATTAAATTTTGAATCCGTTTAATTCTTTCTTCATATACATTAATGTTGATGTTCATATCTATTACATCTTTAAAATTCTTTTTCAAGCTTTTCTATAAGCTTAATATACTCTTCATGCTTCCTAGGACCAATTCTTTCCTCCTCAATTTTTTCAAATCTTTCAATCAATTCTTTATGATCCTCTTCGTTTAAAAATTCCTCCCCCATAGGATACAATATGTTATCTTCTTTTTGAATATGTTGAAGAAGAAGATTTATATAATTTAATGCGTTTGTAACAATCTCATTAACAACTGTTTTATCACCGTTATGATACTGTTGAATAAATTCAGATAATGCTTTAACATATCCTCGACCTTCCTCATGCTCTGCAAGCATAACTCCAATAGGTCCCCCTTCCTTAGGAATACCTTTAGCTTCTAGAGTAGGAAATAGAACATTCTCCTCTTTTCCATGATGACATTTATCAGCAAAAAACTTTATAAAATCAATAAGATCATCAAAAATTTTCAGTGAAACTTCATTATTTTTCTCAAGTTTATTAATTGCTCTTTCTAGAATTTTTAAAGCTTTTTCTATAACTCTATGCTCATTTTTTAAAACTTCAAGTGCAGAACTCTTCATTTTTACTCATCTCCCTTATTTAAAGTTTGTAAAATTTATATTAAATATTCCCCGAAAGAATAAGGGTAAAACGGGATTTAGCTATAAAGCGTTTAAACCTTAATCTTCATACCCTCTCATATCAATGAAAGCCCCATGCCATGAATGATACCAGACTTGACCTGTATAACCATTTACGCTAAACATGCCGTAAATTTTACCATCTTTCCCAAAGTCAAAAGTGTAGTATCCATAAAATTTAGTTGTCTCCATTATTGTTGATTCTGGGAAATATCGATTCAGATAGCGTTGACCAATGCTTTTCGCTTCCCCCTCGCTTATAGGCATATCGATTGTTAAAACACTATTGTATTGCCATCTCATCATCCCATTCATATGACCATATTTAAGATTCCACATCATGTTTGGTCCAGGTTCAGGCGTTATCCTTCCAGCTATTGTCCAGCCCATATGCCACATCATCATATTGTTTACAGCATTGGCTTTCCAAATTAACATTTCAAAAGCTCCTATTCCAGTATCTTCTTCAAAGTAAATTATGTAAAAATTGTATTCAAACTCCATTATTTCTTTAATAGCAAGATTTTTATTTAAAGATTCCAAATAAGTGAAAGCGATTTGCTCAGCTTCATCCATCGTTATAGAAGTTTTCCTTAAATAATAATTATTTAGTGTACTTAAGGTAAATCCATATTCATTTTTTAACATAAATATGGGAAAAAAATACAAGTGTTATAAAGCTAGTTACCCCAATTATCAATAGAATAGTTGCAAGCATTTGTTTTAAAAGCAATTTTTCCCCTTTCAAGAATTTAAGAAAACATGACTAAAAATTTTGTCCTTTACAAATGTAAAGCTTTTTTAACCTTTCAATTAATTTTTAATTAAAATAAGCTTTTACCGCTATTAAAAGAGATGAAGTTTTCTAAAATTTTAATCTTGTTCCATATTTTTCTTTATATGCTGAAAGGCAGGTTTTACAACAAAGAAACCTTTCTCCATCTTGAAGTTTAAGAATTAAAGGTTCACCCTCGATTAATTTACCGCAATAATCGCAAGTTAATCTTATTCCAACTTCAGGTTCAATTACAACACCTTGCTCATCTTTAAAATTTTTGATTACAAGTTGAGTGGAGGTTATTACCACTCCATTCATTAAGGCTATTTTTTCATAAATTAATTTTTGAATTTTATTCTGACTACTTGCTGCTATTCTAATGAGAAGGTTGCTTTCTCCAGTTATTATGAAAACGCTCTTAACTTCAGGAAGCTTCGCAAGTTCTAAAGCTACATTAACTAATTTAGATTCTTCAACTTTTAATAAAACCAGCATATTAATAGCTTTATCTAATTTCTCGATATTAAAGATGGGTGCAATTTTAGCTATTAAACCAGCATTCATTATTCTTTTTAATCTAGCTTCAACGGTTGGAGCGCTTACACCAATAATTTTTGCTATTTCTCTATAGGATTTTCTTCCATCTTCATAAAGCGCCTTTAATATTTTAACATCTAACTCATCAAGTTTAAGAGGCATTTTTAACTCAAACTCAATATACACTAACTATAACGGTGTGAATATAGGTTAATATAAGCTTTTTGTAAATAAAAATAACTTCAATTAAATAATCACATATTCAATTTTTTTATAACACAATCTTTACAATTGTAAGCCATAAAGTTAATTAATTGTTTTTGCTTTTTAAACCTTAATATAGTGATAAAAATGTTTAAAAAATATTGTGAAATTTGTGGAGTTCAATTAAAGAAGGGAGAAGGCATAGTTAGATTTGGTAAATATTTTTGCTCAGAAAAGTGTGCTGAACAGTATGCACGCGAAAAACAAGTTTCTAAAGCTCATAATATTACTCATAGCGGATGCTGTTGTTAAACATTAATTTAGAAATCAACATTTTTATAGGATGGAAGAAAAATGTCTAAAGAAGAAAAACCAACAAGTGCGTTTATAACTTCATTATTAAGTGGACTCTTCATAATTTTCGGTGGATTAACTGTAATTATTATGGGTGGAGCATGGAATATATTTTCAGCTCCAGGATGGCCATGCTTTGGAATGATGAGGGGATGGGGTCCATGGAGGTCATGGTTGTTCATGCCTATGTTCTCTATAGGATTAGGAATCTTTGGTTTAATCTCTGGAATTATTGTTGTTATTAGTTCAATGATGCTTAATTCAGAACCTGAAAATCATGCAAAGTGGGGAACATTAATTCTTATATTTTCAGTGCTTAGTATTTTTGGTGGAATAGGGGGATATGGAATTGGTTTAATTCTTGGTGTAATAGGAGGGGTTTTAGCTATAACTTGGAGACCTAAATCCACATTATAAAATTTGCTTCATTTAAACCTTTTAACATTATTTTTTAAGCAAATATTGTTTAAGTTGCAAGAGGAGCATTTTGGAAAAACTGGTGTACATATGTTTTGGCCAAAAACAACCAGTAAAGAATTTATTTTTTTCCAATAGTTTCTCGGAAGCTTCTTTCTTAAAGCATATTCTGTTTCTTCAGGAGTCTTCGTTTCAACATACCCCCATCTATTAACAATTCTATGAACATGAGTGTCCACGCATATACCATTCTCATTAAATCCAAGAGTTACAACAAGATTTGCTGTTTTTCTTCCAACTCCTGGCAGCTTAACTAATTCATCTATTGAATTTGGAACTTTACCATTATAATCTTTAATCAACACTTCAGCTAGCTTCTTCAAGTTTCTAGCTTTAACTCTATAAAATCCAACTGGATAAATCAATTTTTCTATCTCTTTTATTGAAAGTTTAATTAAATCATTAGGGTTTTTTACTTTTAAAAATAATCTTTGAGAAGCCCGTTTTGTTATTTCATCTTTCGTTCTTGAGCTGAGAATTGTTGAAATAAGAATTTTAAATGGATTTTTTTCGCTTGATATTCGAGTTATGTAAGGTGCTTTAAACTTTTTAATTTGTTTTTTAACTAGTGAGATTACTTCATCAATGTTATCGTTATTTATCAAATTTAAACCTCATAAAATAACATTTTTACCAGATTTACTCTTCAACAAAAATTAAGTAAAAAAATGAAGATTATTTTAAATATTTTTCTGGATTCTTTTCAAACTCTTCTTTGCATATTGAAGAGCAAAAATAATAGGTTTTATTTTTGTAAACAACTTTAAATTTAGATTTTTCATTTACATTCATTCCGCATACCGGATCTTTCAATTTTTACTCACCTCAAATTAATTGAATTTTAATTAATTTTAAACGTTTAAAAACTTGATTCTTTACAAATGCAAAAATTGTCTTTAAAATAAATATTAAAGTTTAAGAAGTTTTAATGTAGCTGCGTTGCCGACCACAAAAAGGGAGCTTAAAGCCATGGCTAAAGCAGCTATTATTGGACCACCATAATTAATTAATAATCCTGCAGCTGCCGCAGGAACTAAAGTTGCGTTATATAGAAAAGCCCAAAATAGATTTTGCTTTATTTTTTTCATAACAGCTTTGCTTAATAAAATTCCACGTGTTATATCAAGTAGATTGTCTTTAATTAAAATTATTCCTCCAGCTTCTTTAGCCACATCTGCTCCGCTGCCTATTGCAATTCCTATATCAGCTTGAGCTAAAGCAGGTGCATCATTGATTCCATCTCCAACCATAGCAATCACCTCTCCTTTTTCTTGCAGTTTCTTAATAACTTCGGCTTTTTCCCATGGTAAAACATTAGCAAAAACAATATCTATGCCTATTTGTTCAGCAATAGCTTTAGCGGTTTTTTCATTATCACCTGTAAGCATGGCAACTTTAAGCTTCATATTTTTAAGTTGCTTTATAACTTCAAAAGCTTCATTTTTAATTGTATCCATAACAGCTAAAACTCCAGCTAATTTTCTATTAACCACAAGAATCATGACTGTTTTTCCCTCCTCTTCAAATTTTGAAATAGTTTCATTTGCCTCTTCAATATTTATTTTAGCTTCCTCCATAAGCTTTTTATTTCCAAGCAAAATTTCATAATTATTGTAAATTGCTTTAACACCCTTTCCAGGAATAGCTTCAAACCTCTTAATATTTGGAATGTCAATTCCTTCTTTAATGGCTGCTTTTAAAACAGCTTCAGCTAAAGGATGCTCTGAATTTTTTTCAACAGCTGCTGCCAACTCTAAAACTTTATTTTTACTATAACCCTTAAATGATACAATATTTGTTATAGACGGTTCTCCTTTAGTTAATGTTCCTGTTTTATCAAATATTACCATTGTTAATTTTCCAGCTTTTTCTACATATTCCCCTCCTCTAAGAAGTATTCCATGTTCAGCACCTTTTCCAACACCAGCCAATATAGCTGTTGGAGTGGCTATACCTAAAGCGCAAGGACATGCAATTAATAAAACGGTTAAAAGTACAAGAAAAGCTGTGGTAAATCCTCTAGTGAACGACCAGTAAATGAAGGCCACACCAGCTATAATAAACACGGCTGGAACAAAATATTTAACAACTTGATCAGCAAATTTTTGAATAGGCGCTTTAGAAACCTGCGCTTCCTCCACTAAATGAACTATTTGCATTAAAGCAGTTTCATCGCCAACCTTTGTCGCTTTAACTTTTAATACTCCAGTTTTATTTATAGTTGCACCTATAACTTCATCTCCAACCTTTTTTTCCACAGGAATACTTTCTCCAGTGATCATTTTCTCATCAACAGAGGAATATCCATCTATGACTGTACCGTCTGTTGGAATTTTTTCACCAGGTTTAACAATTAAAATATCCCCAGGTTTAATTTCATCCACTGAAACTTCAACTTCTTCATCATTCCTCAAAACTCTTGCAACAGTTGGTTTAAGTTCTAATAATTTCCTGATAGCTGCAGCTGATTTCCGCCTAATGGTTTCCTCAATAAATTTTCCAAGTATAATAAATGCTAGAATAGCTATTGCTATTTCGAAATATCCATGACCACCTGGGGCTATTGATGGAAAAAATGTTCCAATAACTCCATATATCCATCCAGCTAAAACTCCAACAGTTATTAATACATCCATATTTATTGTGTGATTCTTAAGCGCTTTATAAGCTCCATAATGAATACTCCAACCAGCAATCCATACAATTGGCGTTGAGATTATAAAAAGAGCTAAATCCCAAGCTGAAATTCCAGCTAAAGTTATTGTCATAAAGGCGATGACTAAACCTATCATTGTTAAAACTCGTAATAAAGCAACTGAAACTACTCCTAAAAGCGCTATAGCTACCCGGTGTTTCATAGCTTTTAATTCTCGTTCAGGTTGCTCATATGTTCTAGCGCAAGTTTCACTGCAAAAATAGTAAGTTCTATCACCAATCTTTCTTTTAATGGATTTTTCCACTTCAACATGCATGCCGCATACAGGATCTCTTGGCATATTTAATCACTTAAATTTTCATATACACTTAAAATAAAGGGAGAATAATAAATCCAACTCTTAACAATTGCAATATTAGAAGATTTAGTTTATTCCAAATGGTAAACTTTTAGATTATGAAACTAGCTGTCTGAAAGAAATTAATTTTATAAATGTTAATTTAGAGATGAAAAAATTGTTTTGTTGCATAAGGTTTTTTAGAGATTTTATTATAGGTTCGATGTTGGGGTGGACTATGGGTTGTTCTTGCTCTTGCTTTAGGCTTTGTAGGAGTTGTAGGGAAATATAAAATTAATGCGAAAAACTATAGGGTGTCGCTAGTAATTAGGGAAAATTCATAAAACATAAGTTACTGCATTAATTTTTTTGCTATTTCAGTTAAATGCCTTCCTAAACCTTTAGCCATTGTTAATTCAAGGATTGAAGGCCATCGCTCACCCATGCCCCCGGAAATAGTTGAGACTCCATAAGGTGAACCGCCTGCAATTTCATCTAAACTCATTTGCTCCTTAAAAGAGTATGGTAAACCAACTAAAATGCATCCATGATGCAAAAGGGTAATCATAATTGAAATAAGAGTTGTTTCTTGACCACCATGTTGTGTTGCCGAGCTTGTAAAAACAGCTGCAGGTTTACCAATAAGAGTTCCCTTAGCCCAATCCTCACTAGTTTGATCCCAAAAATTCCTCATTTGAGCGCACATATTACCGAACCTAGTTGGAGCGCCCACGATTAACCCATCTATTCCTTTAAGATCTTTTTTAGGATCAGCTATTGGAACATCTTTCATCATTTCTTTAGCTTTTCTCATATTTTCATTCCATTTTTCTTTAGGAATAAGCTCAGCAACTTGTTTAAGAATTGCTTCTCCATCAGAATTCTTAACTCCCTCAGCAACAGCTTTGGCAATTGTAAAAACATGCCCATACATCGAATAAAATAATATAAGAATTTTTGGTTTAAGCAAATTTTATTTCCTCCTTATAAGAAAGAAAATTTTCTAATTATTAGAAAAACTTTAAAATTTATAAATTTTTTGTTTAAAATAGTAAAGTAAACAAAGTTTACCATGTGCACTTCCTTTCTATTAATAAAAACTTTAAATCAGGGAGTTAATTAATTAATTTAGGTTTTGGCTTCTATGGGCCGGTAGTTCAGCCTGGTATGAACGCTCGGTTCGCAACCGAGAGGTCGCGGGTTCAAATCCCGCCCGGTCCATTCCTAATTGAATGTAAAACCTTTTATAGAGCACCGCATTTCTTTTGAACAAAAATACCCAAGAAGGAAAATTAGCAATAAGAGGTATCAAATAATTATCTAAATTAGCCTTAAAGTAAAGGTTTAATTGAACTCATACATGTTAAGAAGAATTAAAGGAAACACTAGAAAGATGTAGCTAAAAACAATAGGTATAAGGGAAAAGCATCATGGCTGTTATTATACACCATTTCTTAACACAATTTTATTATTAAAAATAAAGTTTGCTAAGTTTAACTGTAAATTATACGGGGATGAAGCCAAGAGTTAAAAGAGGGGGGATTGAAAATGGCTGCCATTTTACAAAAGCCAAAAAAGCGGAAGAGATTTTCAATTTATTTAAACCCACAGTTATATACAGAGTTTAGGCTAGTATGTAAGAAAATGCAAAAAAAGCGTACAAATCGTGTTTTAGAGGCTTTTATGCTAGCTGCAGTTAAAAACCCTAATTTAATCAAAGTTATTTATCGTATGCTCGAATATACTCCACACTTTTAGCTTCAGGCAGTTTATGAGCTTTATAACAAAATGGAGCTTAGAGGTGTGAAAAACCTTTTTTATAATTTTTTATGATTTCATATTTTAAAGGTTTAACAGGTTTTCAATTAAGCTTGCATTAGCCATAATTGCTTTAAAAAATTGAATTATTAATTATTAAGTTGTAATATGGTATAACTGTGTTAACTGAAAACTATCATGAAACTCTAATTGTTCAACCGTAAATTATAAATAGTGATTAAAGATAAATTATATAAAACCGTTTAAAGGAGGAGAAAAAATGAAGGCTTTAATTGTTGATCAGGAAAAATGTACTGGCTGTAGAAGATGCGAACTAGCATGCTCTTTTTTCCATTTTCAAACCTATAGTTTAGCTAGAACTAGGCTTCATGTAGTTCGAGATGGTGAAGTTGAAGGGCCAGTAGTTTGCGTTCAATGCGGGCTTTGTCAATACGCTTGCCCAATTAAAGGTGCAATAATAAGAAATAAAAAAACAGGTGCTTTTTTAGTTACAACTAAATGTAACCCAAAAGAATGCAATACTGAATGTGTTAATGCATGTCCATATGGTGTTATTCATGTAGATTTAAAACTTAAAAGAGCTATAAAATGCGATTTTTGCGGAGGATCCCCTTCATGTGTCGATGCGTGCCCATGGAATGTAATTCAATATGTTGATGCAGGTTCACCATATGCATTAAATAACAAAAGAGTTGCTGAAGTAAGGCGAAGATGGAGCATTGAACGTGCATATACTAAAAGCTCTTTAGAAGCTTTAAAAAAGGTTTAAAGAGGTGAAATAATTATGGTATTATATAGTTATGCAGGCAAAATCCTTAGGGTAAACTTATCCAATAAAACTGTAAAAGCTGAGGATACACGAAAGGATATAGCTCAACTGCTTTTAGGAGGAAATGGTTACGCTGCTAAAATTTTATGGGATGAATTAAAGCCTGGAACAGATCCTTTAAGTCCAGAAAACAAAATTGTTTTAATGACTGGACCTATTACAGGAACAGGAGCTCCAGGATCAGGCTTTTGGGAGGCTTGCTTTAAATCTCCATTAACAGGGGTATGGGGTGAATCTGCTTGCGGCGGCTGGTGGGGTCCAATGCTTAAATTTGCTGGTTTTGATGGAATAATAATTGAGGGAGCCTCTAAAGATCCAGTTTACCTTTGGGTTCATGATGGAGAAGCTGAAATAAAACCAGCTGAAGGAATATGGGGTCAAACAGTTCCTAAAACAGAGGAAATGGTAAGAAAAGAAATAGGTGTTCCTCAAGCAAGAATTTTAAGCATAGGTCCAGCTGGTGAAAAACTTGTTAGATTTGCAGGTATAGCTGTTGATTTAGAACGTTATGCTGGAAGAAAAGGTGGAGGAGCCATTTTAGGCTCAAAAAAAGTTAAAGCTGTAGCGGTTTATGGAGAAAAAGAAATTCCAATAGCTAAACCTGCAGAATATGGTAAGGCATTAAAGGAATGCGAACAAGCAGTTTATGCATCCCTTAGTTCTGGTGGAGGATTTCCAAATGGAACAATAGGCGGTTATGATGCATGCAATCAATTCGGTGATCTTCCAACAAAATATGGTGAAACAGGAAGCTGGGAAGCCGTTTCAGAATTATATCAAAACTTTGTAAACAAATATTTAGTTAAAAATAGAGCTTGCTTTGGTTGTATGCAAGCTTGCGGTAGAGTTTCTCAAGTTAAAGAAGGCCCATTCGCTACACCAGTTTATGGCGGTCCAGAATATGAAACAACAGCGGGCTTTACAACATTTATGCTTCAAAAAGATATAGAACCTGTAATTAAAGCAAATTATCTTTGCAACATTTATGGTTTAGATACGATTTCAACATCCCATATGATAGCTTTCGCTATGATATGCTATGAAAAAGGTTTAATAACAACAAAAGATACGGATGGGTTAGAAGTTAAATGGGGAGATCCAGATGTGGTAATAAAACTTGTTGAGAAAATTGCTAAAAGAGAGGGTTTTGGAGATTTATTAGCCGAAGGTGTTCGAAGAGCAGCTGAAAAAATAGGTGGAGAAGCACCCAAAATTGCTCTTCATGTAAAGGGTCTTGAAATGCCATATCATGATCCAAGAGCTGGAAAAACTCAAGCAATAGAATATGGAGTTTCAAACACTGGAATGGATCATTTCCATGCTCATGAAACTTTAGATGTAGAATGTTATGGAGCAGATTTAGGTTTAATTCCATTTGGTTTACCAGATCCAAAAACAATAGATAGATTTTCTGAAGATCCAAGCAAAGCTTCAATAGCTAAACTTGTTATGGATTGGGGAACAGTTGCAGATGCTCTTGTAATATGCAAGTTTCATCAATATGTAAATTTGGGTCCAGATAAATATGCTAAACTCTTATCTTTAGCTACCGGATGGAAAATTGATGGTTGGGAACTACTAAAAATAGGAGATAGAATATTTAATTTAGCAAGAGCTTTCAATGTAAGAGAAGGAATAAGAAGAAAAGATGATATGCTTCCACCTAGAATAATGCAGCCAGCAACTACAGGAAGCACAAAAGGTGTTGGAATAACCAATTATGAAGCAATGCTTAATGAATTTTATAGACTTGAGGAATGGGATGAAGACGGAATTCCAAAACCAGAAAAATTAAAAAGATTAGGTTTAGATGATGTAGCCAGCTATATAGCTAGCTTAAAGGCCTAATTTTTCTTTTTTCCTTATCTCTACCTTTTTTAATCTTTTATCTTTTTTGTTTATAAGCAAAGTTTAATAGTTTTTAAAGCTAGGTTTTATATTGTGAATTTTAATGAAGGCAGCTAAACTTTATGCTCCTCAAATATTAAAAATTGAGGATGTCGATGTTCCAGAAGTAGACGATGAAGAAGTATTAATTGAAAATAAAGTTGCATTAACCTGCGGAACAGATTTAAAAATGTATAAGCGTGGTCATCCTTATGCTAAGCTTCCTTTAACAATAGGGCATGAATTTGCAGGAGTTATAGTTAAAGTTGGATCTAAAGTTAAAAACTTTAAAGAGGGAGATCGAGTTGTAGCTGTGAATTCAGCTCCCTGCAACATTTGTTTTTATTGTAAAAGAGGAAAACAAAACCTATGCGAAAAAATAGAGGAAAATATGATTGGTTTTACCGCTGAAGGAGCTTATGCACAATATGTTAAAGTTCCAGCAAAAATAGTTAAGCAAAACATGCATATTATTCCAGAGCATGTATCTTTTGAGGAAGCTGCTATACTTGAGCCTTTAGCTTGCGTTGTTCATGGAAATCAACTTCTTAATTTAAGCATTAAAGATGATGTTGCTATTATAGGCGCAGGACCAATAGGGCTTCTTCACCTTCAATTAATTAAAGCTGAAGGATGCAAAGCTATAGTTATAGATTTATTTAAAGATAGACTTAAAGTAGCAGAAGAGCTTGGAGCAGATGTCACAATTAATGCTAGCGAAGTTGATGCAATTAATGAAGTAAGAAAGTTAACCAATGGGCGAGGAGTAGATGTTGCTATAGAAGCAGTCGGTCTTCCAGAAACTTGGAGGAACGCCATAGCCTTAACACGTAAAGGAGGAGAAACTCTTCTTTTTGGAGGATGCAAACCAGGAGAACTAGTTGAACTTGATGCTTCCCACATTCATTATGGAGAGTTAACTATTAAGGGAGCTTTTCATCATACACCTTTAGCTGTTGAAAAAGCATTAAAGTTAATTACTTCCAAAACCATAAAAATTGATAAAATGATTTCATGCAAAATGAATTTAAACGACATTGAAAAAGCTTTAAAACTTATGGCTGAAGGAAAAGCCGTAAAAGTTGCTATTATCCCCTAAAATTCCAAGGATTATTTAATGAATAGTAATAATGCTGCTATATATAAGGGCCTTAATTTTTGCTTTTATAAAATTAACAATGTTAAGCATTTAATCAATAACTCTTAAATAATATAAGCAGCTATAAAACCATTATTTATTTAAGGAGAGAAACTTTAGTGAAGAAAGAATTATATTGTATAATTTGCGGAGCCAAAATACCCTATATATTTGGTAGACCTAGAAAAGCTTGTAATAATCCTGAATGTCAAAAACTGCTTCAAAAACTTAGAGTTAAACGCTTTAAATTAAAAAGGAAGAAGTTTAAAGGAGAAGCTTTACAAGCAGTTTTAGCTGCTACATCGCTTAAAAATCATGAACCTACAATTTATAATACTGATTTAGGAAATGTTTTCAATTTATCTCAACATGGTATTTTTCTTAAAGTAATACCAGAATATAATGGCTCTAGCAACTATAGAGCACCAATGAAGTTAACTATAGAATTTATAAAAGATTCAATTGAATTCTATAAAAATCATCCAGAATTGGTTAAGCATCCTGAAAAGCTTCAACCTAATCCTAAACCTCATAGAATAGGTGCAGGGCCAATAAATTTCGTCTGTGAAGTATGTAGCTCATCAAAAATTGGGTTAAAACCGGAAGGGGGATGGATATGTTTAGAATGCGGCAGTGACTTTTCATTACCCATTTACTGGATTCCAATTCTTAGATAAGCTTTAAATATTTTTACAAAACTTTTTCTATATTTTATCTTAAATTCATTCAGTAGGTAAAATGGAGAATGTAAATTTTAAAAAGGAGAAGCTTAGGAAAGAAGTTTGGGAAAAAATGGAGAAAGCTGGGCTAACGCTTTTTCCTAAACCATGTTTTGGAAGAATTCCAAATTTTATAAATGCGGATAAAGCTGCAGCTAAGCTTAAAATGATTCCTGAATATAAAAATGCTAAAATAGTTTTAGTTAATCCCGATAGTGCTCAAGCACCAGTAAGAGAAATGGTTTTACGTGATGGTAAAACGCTTGTAATGCCAACTCCAAAATTAAAGAAAGGTTTCTTAATAATAAAACCTGAAAATGTTAAAGGTAAAGAACGTTTTGCATCAACTATTAAAGGAGCTTTTAAACTTGGTGAATTTATTAAAGAAGTTCCAAGTGTAGATTTTATAGTTGAAGGTTGCGTTGCTGTAGATAAGAGGGGGCATCGCTTAGGTAAAGGAGGAGGTTATGGAGATAAAGAAATAAAACTTGCAAGACAATTTTCTAATAAACCTATTAAAGTAGCTACTACTTGCCATTCAATTCAGGTTGTTGCTGAAGTTCCAGTTGATGTCCATGATGAAAAAGTTGATTATATAGCTACTGAAAAAGAGTTAATTAAAGTAGAAGGAGAATAAGGATATGGTTATAGATGAAATTGACAAAAAAATAATTGAAATTTTAAAATTAGATTCAAGAATTCCGTTTTTAAAAATAGCCAAGCAAATTGGGATTTCAGAAGCTGCAGTAAGACAAAGAATAAAAAAGCTTGTTGAAACAGGAATTTTAAAGCGTTTTACAATAGAAGTTAAAAAGGAGGCTTCAGCTATAATGCTTATTTCTGTTGAGCCATCTATTCCAACATTTAAAGTTTCAGTTGAATTAAAAAAAATAAATGGAGTTGAAAAAATTTATGAAGTTACTGGAGAATCAGATATAGTTGTTTTTCTTTCAGCAGGAAATATTGATGAATTAAATTCCTGTATAGATAAGGTTAGGGAAGTTGAAGGAGTAACAAAAACTAATACATTAATGATTTTAAAATCTTTATAAACAAGGTGGTTGTGATTTTTTGAATATAAGAGATATTTTAAAAAAAGTTAAAGCCGGAGATTTATCAATTAACGAAGCTGAAAAAATTTTAAAGCTTTTAGCCTTTCAAGAAATTGGTGAGACAATTAAATTAGATGAAAAAAGAGAATTAAGAAGAAATATTCCGGAGATAATTTATGGCGAACCTAAACAAAAAGAGCATTTAATTCAAATCGCTTCAGAAGCAATTAAACATAAAGATAAATTAATTATAAGCAGAATTGATGAGGATAAAGCTGCAGCTATCGAAGCAGCTTTAAAAAAAGAAGATGTTGAAGTTTATTATAATAAAGAAGCTAAAATGATGGTTGTTAAAAATCGTAAAGCAGAAAAAAATTTTATTAAAAGAAAAATTGGAATATTAGCAGCTGGAACAGCAGATGTTCCAATAGCTCTAGAAGCTAAAATAACAGCTGAAGAAATGGGATGCGAAGTTTTAACAGCTTTTGACGTTGGTATCGCAGGAATCCATAGGCTTTTTAAACCATTAAAAAACATGATTGAACGAGATGTTGATGCAATAATAGTTGTTGCAGGTATGGAAGGGGCATTACCATCTGTGGTAGCAAGTTTAGTTGATGTTCCAGTAATAGGCGTTCCAACATCAGTAGGGTATGGAGTTGGAGAAAAAGGATTAGGCGCTTTAATAACCATGCTTCAAAGCTGCACTCTAGGTTTAAGCGTAGTTAATATTGATGGGGGAGTTCCTGCTGGAGTTTTTGCAGGGTTAATAGCAAACAGAGTTGCTAAAGCATTTGAAAAAAATGGAAAATAAAATTTAAAAAGGATATAATCCAACTTCCTCTAACAATTTAAAGTTTGATAAAATTTCTGTTAATTTACCATCGGCTATTATTCTCCCTTTATTTAAGATATAGGCTTTTTCAGCAACTTTACTGGCAAATGTCATATCGTGGGTTGCAATAATTAATGTAAAATTTCTTTTAGAAAATAATTCATTAATCAATGAAATTAACTCTTTTCTACTTTTTGGATCTAAATTTGATGTTGGTTCATCTAAAGCAATAACGTCTGGTTCCATAGCTAAAACAGTTGCTATAGAAGCTTTCTTTTTTTCTCCAACACTTAAACGATGGGGGGGTTTATCTTTAAGCTCTTCAAGCCCAACTGCTTTTAATACTTCATTAGCTTTCTCAAAAGCTTTTTCTTTAGACAAACCCATATTTAATGGTCCAAAAGCAATATCCTCTAAGAGTGTTGGACAAAAAAGTTGATCATCAGGATCTTGAAAAGCTAATCCAATTCGAGAATTATTAAAATTTCTTATTTCTCCCTTATAGGGTTTAAGTAAACCTGCCATTACTGTAAGAAGCGTAGATTTCCCTGCTCCATTTGGACCAAGAATAGCTACCTTTTCTCCCTTAAGAATTTTTAAGTTAACATCCTTTAAAGCAACAGTTCCATCAGGATAAATATAAGTTACATTAATTAATTCTATGGCTGTATTATCCATGGTTTAGTAATCCCCCTATCAAAAAGACGAAAACAATAAATATGAAGAAAGAAAGAATAAAGGAGGCATCTTTAAAATGAAATTTAATAATGCTTAAATTTCTTACTTTTCCTGGATAACCTCTATTTTTCATCGCTAAATAAACTTTTTCTCCCCTTTCATAAGCTCTTATAAATAAGGAAGAAATCATGGAGGCTAAAGTTTTCATAGCATCTATTTTGCTCATTTTCCCTATAGTTCTAGCTTCTTTAGCTAATGCCATTCGATAAGCCTCATCAATAAGCAAGAAGATGAATCTATAAGTTATAGAGACCATCATAGTAAAAACTTTGGGAATTTTAAGGTTTTCCATAGCATTAATAATGCTTGAAAATTTTGTGGTTAAAGTTAAAAGAATTAATGAAGAAACACATGCCCAAACTCTGAAAATAAATTGTAATGCAGAAGAAATTCCTTGAATAGTTATTTGAAGTTTAAAGCTGAAAAGGTTAAGTGATGCTATAGCAACTCCTGGAGTTATAAAAAGAATTGGAATTGCAATTACCATAGAAAAAAAGGTTATAAAAAATAAAGTTCTAAAAAGAAATGCTTTAATAGGAATTCTTGAGATAAAAGCTAAGGAAAATATGAATGCTAAAAAAAGCAGTAAGGAAATGAGGGAATTTGATTCTATTGAAGCTAAAATTAAAGCAATAAAAGAAATAAGCTTTGCTCTAGGATCAATTTTTTGAAGGAATCCATTTATTGCACTATATCTTTCTATAAGGGATGTTTCCCTAAATATCCTTAAAAAGTCTGCTATCAATTTTTATCGCTTCAAACCCTTCTTCTTAAAGCTTTACCTAATCCAAAAGAAATTAAAAATATAATCAAAGTAAACAGAATGCTTATACCTATATTTGCTATTAAATTCCCCTCAAATCCAGGTATTTCATAATCAGGCAAGGGGGAATGCCAAATAGAAGCCTCTGATGCTCCAAGCTCCTCAGCAATTTTATCTAGAGTTTCTGCTGAAGTTGAAAGCAATGTGCATCCAACTATAACGAATATAATTGATACAATTATTCCAATAATTATCATCTTTTTATTTTCCATAAGGCTTCCCCCTTTAATTATTTACTTAACCATTTAGGCGCTATTTTCGGTAAGTTAAGTAAATCTGGTCTAGACTTTAATAGAGTAAGGATTATTATAGAGGTTACAATTCCTTCTCCAATCCCAATTATTGAATGATGAAGAACCATTGCAGGCACCGATATTGAAATACCATAAAGAAATTTAGTGGAGAAGCCCAATTCTAATCCAGCTGAAGCAGCAGCTAATACATCTCCAATAAAAGCTCCTAAAAAGGCTCCTGTAATCATTCCTTTTTTACCCTTTGGAAATAAAATCCACATTATGTATGGTAGAAAAGTACCTACAACCCCCATGTTCCAAACATTTGCTCCAAAAGTTGTTAAACCGCCATCTCCAAAGAATAATGCTTGAATCAAAAGAATAATAGTCATAGAAATTAAGCCTCCATAAGGGCCTAAAGTTATTGCTAAAATAGGCCCGCCTAAAAGATGAGCTGTAGTTCCGCCTACAATAGGATAATTCATCATTTGAGCTGCAAAAAACATAGCTGTTAGTACAGCCATTAAAGGAATTTGCTTATCAGTTAAAGTTTCCTTGGCTCTTTTAAAAGCGAAAAACCAAAATATAATTGTAATAATGTAGGTTATTAAGCAGATTCTTAAATCTAGGAAGCCGTCTGGAATATGCATTTTATCCGCCTCATGTAGCACTTCTTTAAAAAAAGTAACAAATTCTTATATTTAAAGTTTTCCATTTACTAAACCTAAATCGTTTAATTTTAAAACAGTTAAATTTAATTAGGCTTTGATAATAAAAATTATTTAATGAAGAAAATTATTAGAGCTGGAGTTTCCTTTCCAAAGGATCTTCTTGAAGAATTCGATAAAATAATTAGGATTAAAGGTTATAAAAAAAGATCTAAAGCTATTTGTGATGCGATGAGGCTTTATATATCAAATTATAAATGGGAAGAAAGCGAAGATAAAGTTATAGGAGTGATAGCTTTAATTTATGATCATGAAGTTAGGGGAACCGCAGATATACTCACAGAGTTAGAACATACCTATGGAGAATTAATAATTTCAACAATGCATGTACATTTAGATGAAAGAAATTGTTTAGAGCTTATAGCTTTAAAAGGTTTAGCTAAAGAAATTAAGGGTTTAGCTGATAAATTAATGAGTATTAGAGGCGTAAAGCAATTAAAACTTTTAACAGCAGCCACCTAATCTTTATCATTTTAAAGAGGGAAACTAATGTCACAAGTCTTTTTTTCAAGCCTTAATAAGCATTTAAGATGGGATCAAATGATTATAAATATATGCGAAAAAATCATTCCAAATACCATTAAATCTGGAGATTTAGTTGCTGTAAAACTTCATATGGGTGAAAGAGGGGGAGGAACATTTATTAAACCTTCATTAATTAAGCCTATAGTAGATTTTATAAAAAACATTGGAGGAGAACCATTTTTAACTGATACCTCAACACTTTATAGAAGAAGTCGAGGAAACGCTATAGAGTATTTAAAAACAGCATTATTAAATGGTTTCTCCCCAGAGTTTATAGGATGCCCAATAATTATAGCTGATGGATTAAATGGAGAAAGCGAAGTTGAAGTTTCTTTCAATGGAAAACATTTAAGTAAAGTGTATGTTGCTTCAACTTTTATGGCTGTTGATAGTTTAATAGTTGTTTCTCATGGTAAAGGCCATAGACTATGCGGTTTTGGAGGAAGCATAAAAAATGTTGGAATGGGTTGTTTATCACAAAAAGGGAAAATTTTAATTCATAAAGTTAGCCAACCAAAAGTTAATATAGAAAAATGCGTTGGATGTGGAACTTGCGAAAAACAATGCAGATGGAATGCTATAAAATTAATTAATGGTTTAGCAAATATAAATTATGAAAAGTGCGTTGGATGCTTAGATTGTTTTATAGTTTGTCCTTTTGAAGCTGTTTCTCCACCAGAACATGGTAAAGAGGAAGTATTAATTAGATTAGCTGAAGCAGCTGCAGCTGTATTAAAAAAATTTAAGGGAAAATTAGCTTTTA
>Ga0105158_1000067_pt1 | contig 47170 bp, 47 predicted proteins | sample LHCtaG_FD_81567 | JGI IMG/M metagenome (GOLD analysis project Ga0105158, IMG submission 81567) | Hot spring microbial communities from Little Hot Creek, USA to study Microbial Dark Matter (Phase II) - LHC4sed_matched | ecosystem: Environmental > Aquatic > Thermal springs > Hot (42-90C) >...
GAACGTTATCTCGGCGTGCGGCGAAGCTATGCCTGTCAGCTTAAAATATTCTATGATCCTCTTCTCAACCCTAGGATAGTCCCCTTTAAAATAAAGTTCAATTATGGAGCCATGCCATCCCTCCCTATTTGCGAGATGCTTCTTCCCTTCAACCACCGGTATGTTTCTTTCGATGTCAATTTTGAGCTTAACCTCGAGGATATCCCCTCCATTACTCACAGAAATCTTCGCAGGCCTGCCAGACGTAACTTGGCTATAAAGGAGGGCCATTGAGATCCCGAGCCCGAAGACACCCCTTCTCTGTTTAATCCCAAATTTAGAGCCATAAAGAAACTTGCCGAAAGCGAAGGGGACCTCGCTCGGCGGAACCCCGGGCCCATTGTCCTCAACAATCAAGTGGCACAGCCCATTTTCCACGTGGCTCAAGGAAACCTTAACACTTGGAAGAACGCCCGCCTCTTCACAAGCGTCCAAACTATTCTCTACGGCCTCGCGGATAATCATATAAGTTGCACGAGACGGGTTAGAGAACCCAGCTAGCTCCCTATATCTATAGAAAAAATCGGAAACACTGATCTCTTCAAATACGGGTTGCATGTTTAAACCTTTCATAAATCCTTTTTTCACAGATAGTAATACCGAAATAATACACTGAGAATACAGGGAGAGAAAACAAAACATTTAAAATGAGCACTTAATTTGGAATTAAGTGAGGGCCCCTAGCTCAGCCTGGTAGAGTCTGCGGCGCCATGAGCACCCGGTTTGCACCCGGGAGGCCGCGGGTGCCCCCTTAAGGGGCCGCGAATTCAAAACCCAAAACGGGTTGAGAAAATCCCGCGGGGTCCACCATTCTCCTTAATTCTGTTTATTTCTTTCCTTTTATTCCTATGAATCTCCAAAGGGGGGTGAACCACTTCAGGAAAAAGTGTTTTGAGTAAACTTCTACTGCTCCGGGGAAGTATCTAGCGATGATCTTCTTAATTTTTGAGAGTAATTTTTGGTTCTGTGGTTCGAAGAACGATTTAAGTTGCATGCTCAGCTCAACCGAGTACAGTCTTATTCCAAGCTTCCTAAAGCGCTCAACAAGTCCTGTGAATGTCGGCTGATATGGGACGTTGTCGTGTACCGCCCGCCTCGCCGCTCTAACATAGGCGTCAGCCAACTTCTTTGGCATGAGCGATTGAAGGGGGAGTCCGTAATGCCCATCTCTTGCGACTATTAAAGGCGCAATTCTATTAGGACATGTTATGTAGAGAATTCCGCCACGCTTAAGTGCTCTACTTATCTCCTCAGAACATCTCTCGGCCTTCTTCACGTGCTCTATTACGTCATTGCATATTATGAGGTCGAATACTTCGTCCCTGAATGGCAGGTTCCCCCCGCTTGCCAATATTGCGTCTAACTCTACATTATTGTCCCTCGCCCAAGAGCGGGCTATCCTAGGGTAGTGCTTCTCTACATCTATGCCGACAACCCTCGCCCCCTTCATGGAGAAAGCTATCGAAATGCCGCCTGAACCAAGCCCTAGGTCAAGTGCCAGCTTCCTTTCAATCGGGATCTTCACATAGTTGAATAATTCTATTATCTCGTTTCCCCTCTCAACGCCCCTAAACGTATACTCAGTATAAGGTCTGTAAAGAAAGTGCTCCCTTGGGAGGAATGGTGTTACAAATTCGTCCCAAAGCTTTATCGTCTCTCCGCTAACTTTAACGTTCATGAAAAATCCCTTCATCAGTCCACTAACTCATTCACCTTCTCCTTTAGAAATAAAAATCCTCCGTTTACAACCTAACGCCGCGCAACCGGCTTCCTGAGCGCCTCCCATAGCTCCTCAAAAATCTCGTCGCCAGCTTCTGTAGTCCCCCGCCTCCCCACTATTACCCTGTCACTCTTAGTCACCTCGCCTATTACGCTCCACTTTACACCTAAACCGTCAAGCACTTCAGCTGCTACCTCAACATCTCCTCTCTCAATGACCGCTAGTAGCATTCCGCTTGAAATCAGCCTAAGAGGATTAACTGATAGTGCTTCACAAATTTTTCTCGTCTCCTCAGATACAGGAATACTTCTTTCCTCAATCTGAAACCCTGTCTTCGACGCTATGGACAGCTCAATTAAACCTCCAATAATTCCTCCCTCCGTTGGGTCGTGCATAGCCGTCACCCTACACTTCTCATTAAGAGCGAGTGCTTCACGCACTACACTTAACTCCCTTGAAAACTCCTTAGCTCTATCAAGCGCCTCCCTTCCAACAACATCAATCAGCTCGTCGTAGCGTTCCCATGCTAAGATCGAAGCCCCCTCAAGCCCCGCATGCTTAGTGGCAATAATAAGGTCTCCCGGTCTGGCACCACTCGTGGTAACAAGCTTCTCTCTCTCAACCTCCCCTATCATCGTGCCGCAAACCACTGGATGATCCAAAAAGGGGGTAACCTCGGTGTGACCGCCAACTATGGACACGCCAAGCTCCCTAGCAGCGGAATCCGCCCCTCTCATCACCTCATCCAAAAGTCCCTCATCCGTTCCTCTCGGAAGAAGCACAGTCAAAGTCAAGAATAGTGGTCTAGCTCCTCTAACAGCAACGTCATTAGCATTAACATGAACCGCATACCACCCAGCATCCCTACTAGCGCCTGTTATAGGATCAGAAGCAACAACGAGAAACTTGTCACCAGCATCAATTACGGCAGCATCTTCCCCAACAGCTGGGCCAAGAACAACCCGTCCACTTCTAACACCAACACGTGGAAAAACAATCCTCTCTAGAACATCAATAGGAACCTTACCCACTGGAAGAACCTTCAAATTAACCCCCCAACGGCTAATCACCACCAAAAAGATGACACGCATCAGCGACAAACATTTCATCGAAAGTTTTTAAAGGTAAGTCCCTAACTTCTAATTAATGAGCGGCCGTGGTCTAGTCAACCCGCTATGGGTTCTGGAATGGTCTAGGACTCAGGCCCCCCAAGCCTGTAACCCGGGTGATGCGTTATGGTGGCGCATCAGGGATTTCAAATCCCGGCGGCCGCACCAAATTATTTTCTAGCTTCTTTATTCTGAGCGATGGAAACCCTTATATTCTCGGTTACGTATAGTTGGTTTTCGGTGTGAAGTGTAATTTTGAAAATTACTATGTAATTCAGTAAACTTTATTTTATAATAAATTGTAGTGGTGGTTTGGTTGAAGGCGATATGTGTGAAGACGCCAGCCCGTCTTCATTTCACCCTTATCGATTTGAACGGCTCGCTAGGTAGGGTGGACGGCGGTATAGGTGTAGCTATAGATAGACCCAACGTCATCGTTAGAGCCACATTCTCCGACAACCATGAGGTCTACGGCTTGAGGAAGGACGTCGTTGAAGCTGTGCTCGAGAAGGTCGTTAAGGCGCTCAACATAAATTCTGGGGTTAGAGTGGAAGTTCTGGAAGCTATTCCGGAACATGTAGGTTTGGGCTCTAAGACTCAGCTTTCACTTGCTGTTGCTAAGGCTGTATCATCACTCTTCGGACTAAATTACGACGTAAGGCGTCTCGCATCAATTACGGGAAGAGGCGGGACGTCTGGTATTGGCGTTGCAGCCTTTGAGAAGGGGGGCTTTATTCTGGATGGGGGGCATAGCTTCGGCAAGGGAAAGGATAAAGAAAAGTTTCTCCCCTCATCCGCCTCCTCAGCTCCTCCTGCACCAGTGCTGGTAAGGTATACTTTACCTGAAAACTGGTTTTTCGTGGTTGGAGTTCCTAACGTTGATAAAGGAGCGCATGGCGCTAAGGAAGTGAACATATTTGAAAAGTTTTGCCCTATTCCCAACCGCGAAGTTGAAGCTATATGCCGCCTTATTCTCATGAAGATTCTTCCTGCAGTCGTTGAAAGGGACCTATCCTCTTTCGGTGAGGGGCTGACGGAGATTCAAGGGTTAGGCTTTAAGAAGTTTGAGGTTTCTCTGCAGTCTCCGCTAGTTAAGGAACTTATAGATTCCATGTTGAAGTGGGGGGCGGCTGGGGCTGGGATGAGCTCCTTCGGCCCAGCGGTGTTCGGCGTGATCGAGGGCAGGAAAGCCGCGGAGTCTCTCCTCTCTGAAGTTGAGAGTTACTTGTCCACGGTTGGAGGCGAGTGCTTCATAGCTAATGTTAATAATACAGGTGCCCAATTTTTCGAGGAGGCCGTCTTGACTCTCAGGAGCTAAAGCTTTGTGGCTGTGGGGGAAAGTGGTTGGTTCGAGTGTGCGGCATAGACCCCGGCACTAGTTCATGGGATATTGTAGGATTGGACGACGAGGACGTTGTTCTGGATACCTCGATTCCTACAAGGGAAGTTTTGGAGGAACCGTCTCGGGTTATAAAGATAGTTAAGTCGATGGGTTCAGTTGACCTTGTTGTTGCTCCTAGTGGCTATGGCCTACCGCTTACTAGACTTAAAGACTTAGATGAGAAGCAGTTTTTTCTTCTGACCTTGAAGAGGGAAAGGGAAGATCGGATTATAGGCTTAGAGCATGTTGTGAAGTTGCTCATAAAGGAAGGGGTTGAGGGCTATGTTATCCCGGGGATCAAACACCTTCCCTCGGTTCCACCCTATAGGAAAGTTAACAAGATAGATATGGGGACGTCCGATAAGCTTTGTAGCGTGGCCCTAGCTCTCTGGGAAACCGCCCGTGAGAGTAATGTAGAATACGATGACGTCTCATTTGTCCTTGTAGAGATGGGGGGAGGTTTTACAGCGGTCATAGGGGTAGAGCAGGGAGAGGTCGTGGACGCTGTGGGTGGTGCTGAGGGTTGCATGGGCTTCATGGCATGCGGAGGAATGGATGCTGAGGTGGCTTACCTTCTAGGCGGCTTCGGGAAGAAGTTAATATATACTGGGGGGGCAACGTATATTGCTGGGTATGAGGGTATAACCCCCGATGAGTTTGCTCTCATGACCGAGCGAGATGAACGATTCAGGCTTGCTTGGGACGCCCTCATAGAGGGTACCGTGAAGGATGTAGCTTCAGTCGCCGCCTCTTTGAACAACTTTGACCTGATACTTCTCTCAGGACGCCTTACTAGAGTTGAGAGAATAAGGAGGGAGCTTGAGAGTCGACTTACACGTTTTTCTCCCACAAGAAGGGTTAAAGGGTTTGCCAAGATAGCTAAGGAAGCTGCTCAGGGCGCCGCCCTCATAGCGAACGGTTTGTCCGGTGGGTTCTGTGAGCCGCTCGTTGAAAGCCTAAGGATAAGGGAGGCATGTGGCTCGGTGCTGGACTACGTTTACTTTGACGAAATACGTGACCTAAGGAGGAAGCTTTGTGTTTAGGTTGGCTTGGGGGGTTACAGGAGCAGGACACTTCATGAAGGAGACTCTAGAGGTTTTTCTGCAACTAAAAAAGGAGTTCAAGGTTGCAGTCACTGTTTTTCTCTCGAGGGCAGGGGAAGAAGTAGCCAGGATGTATGGCGTTTTCGAGCAACTTAGAAAGGTGGCCCCCGGGGGATACTACCAAGAAGTGGTGCTCGAAAGCGAGGAAGGAGCCAGTTTTCCCAAGGCTGGTCGCTTTGCCTCAGGAAAGTACTACGCCCTCATAGTTTCACCAGCAACCTCTAATACCGTTGCAAAAATGGTGTTTGGCATTTGTGATACACTGGTCACGACAGCCTTCGCTCAAGCGATGAAAAGCGCTGTTCCTGTCTACGTAGTTCCAACAGACTACGATGAAGGAGAAGTGGAGACCACCCTGCCAGTGTTTGTCGATAGAGATGTATGCTTGGGATGCTCGGTTTGTCCTCCGGAGGAATCATGTCCGAGGACTGCCTTGGTTAGAGTTGAAGGAAAACCTATGGTGAACCTGCTAAAATGTGTTGGCTGCCTTATCTGCGTGAACAAATGTCCTCATGGGGCAATAATATTTGGGAGGCGGGTTAAGGCTCGAGTCAGAAAAGTTGACGCTGAGAACGTCAAGAGGCTCTCAGAAATGGATGGAGTTCACGTGTTGAAACATCCTCCGGAGATAATACCATGCTTGAGGAGGGATCTTAAGTTTTGAAGGTGTTACTCGTCACGGGGCGTCTTGCTGAGGGGCAGGTCAGAAAATACGCTGAGAGTTTTGGATCTGAAGTTGACGTCATATCCCTGCCAGTCTCCGTGGCGGCTTTAATCACCCCACAAATGCTCGTAGAGCACCTTAAAGGGGTAGTTTCGAAGAAGAATTATGATGCCGTTATTGTTCCAGGACTCTTGAGGGGGAATGTTGGTGTTGTTGAGGAGCAGTTGGGTGTTCCAGTTTTCAAGGGGACCAGGTACGCATGCGATATACCCTTAATATTCAAAAACTTTGCTTCCTTGTCGAAGGAAGAGGCACTGGACGTTGTCCTTGCTAGGTCAAGGGACGAATGGAGTAAATTAAGCGAGCTGACTGAGGACTCTGGTTTGGGATTTAAAGTAGGAAGGAAGGATGTAAAGCCAGTCTACGTCGGGGTTGATGGACCTGTTAGAGTGTTAGCCGAGGTTGTCGATGCCCCTGAACTTTCCCTTAGCAAGGTGATGGCTAGAGTGAAATATTTCTTGGAGTCGGGAGCAGATATGATCGACATTGGCGCGGTAGTAGGAGAAGATAACTCCCACAGGATATACGAATTGGTGTATGAGGTGAGAGAACGGTTTAAGGTTCCTGTCAGCGTGGACAGCTTGAATCCTGCGGAAATTGAGGCGGCTGTGGATGCTGGCGCCGACATGGTGCTTAGCTTAGACTATGGTAACTTTAAAGAGGTTAAGTTGCCGAACGACGTGACAGCAACAGTTCTGCCGACTAATGTAAAGGAGGGAGAAATTCCGAAGTGCTCCGAGGAAAGAGCAAAGAAGACACTCGAAATAGTTAAAGAAGCTAGGAAAGCGGGGCTCGTTAAGGTTGTGGCGGATCCGCTTCTAGAGCCTCCTATTAATCCCGGCATCGCAAGCTCCCTTAGGTCCTACTTCCTTTTTAGAGAGATGGATGCAGTGACCCCGCTTCTTTTTGGAGCAGGAAACGTGACGGAGTTCATAGATGCCGATAGCGTAGGCGTTAACGTGTTTTTAGCGTTGCTGGCGCAGGAGCTGGGTGTTGCTGTACTCCTGACAACAGAGCAAAGTGTCAAGTGCCGTGGATGTGTGAGAGAGGCCGCAGCCGCAAGGAAGCTGGCATACATAGCAAAGAAGCTTTCCACTCCTCCTAAGGATCTCGACGTAGATGTCTTTGTGGCTAAGAGTAAGAAGGAATACTTTGAGTCTCCAGACATTGATGGGGTGTCCATTACACCTGAGATTAAAGTTGAAGATTACTCGCCTGACTCCTTAGGATACTTTACGATATGGGTAAACCATGATGAAGGAAAGATTTTCGCGTTATATAGAGGAGTTAAAGGGGAAAGGCTTTTTGCTGGGAGAAGTGCTGAGCACATTGGTAAAACCATTATTTCAGAGGGATTGGTGGGATCGCTGGAGCACGCTGTTTACCTTGGAAGGGAGCTGGAGAAGGCTGAAGTATGCTTGAAGCTTGGCAAAAGCTACGTTCAAGACGTGGACGTTTTCGGTGGTTGGAATGAGCGGTCTACCTGATGTTCAAAATGAGAAGTCCCGGATACCATTGTCGCTCGACGAAGTAGGTGTAACGGGACTAATAAAACGAGTTAGAATAACCAAAGGAAGAAGTGAGTTATCCTTAATCCCTAGGATATCTGCATTCATAAACCTCCCTAGGGAGCAGAGAGGAGTACATCTTTCAAGAAGCAGTGAGACCATAGAAAGCATAGTGGAAGACATAACGTACTCTCCCGTAGGAAGCATTGAGGAGCTTTGCAGGAAGATGTTGGCACGTCTCTTAGAGAAGCATGACTATGCCGATAAGGCAAGGGTACTCTTGGAGGGGCCAATAGTACTTGATGTGAGGGCTGGTGAAAGCGAGGTTAAGCGTCAAAAGGCATGCACACTACATGTTGAGGCCAGAGCAGCCAAGAAAGAGGGAAAAATCGAGACAAGGGTTTTCCTAGGCGTGGGAGTTGAAGGGATGACCGCCTGTCCTTGCGCCCAAGAGCTGGTGAAAGATTACGCGGAGAGCATGATTAGGAAAAGAGCTGAAGAACTTTCACTAAGTGAGGATGCCATACGCAGGATTCTTAACTTGATTCCACTTGCATCCCACAGCCAGCGCTGTATAGGGTTCCTCACCGTAGAGGTGAGAGATGGTAGCATAGATATCTCTGAGTTAGTTAAAATAATCGAGGACTCCATGAGTGGTGTTATACACGACGTCCTAAAGAGACCTGACGAAGCAAACTTAGTGAGACTTGTACATTTAAACCCTCTTTTTGTGGAAGACGTGGCGAGGCTAATCATACTTAACACGTTGACGAGGCTTAAACAGATCTCGGACGACGACATAATAGAAGTCAGAGTTGAGAGTATCGAGTCTGTTCACCCCCATAACGCCGTAGCCTATAGGCGTGCAAAAGTCGGGGATCTGAGGAAGGAGCTTCAGGGTGGCGGTGGCGCTTGATAGTGGAAGGCTTCTTCATAGAGGATCTTGACGGTCTCATATTTGACGTTAAGGGATTACTTCATCCTCCAAATAGAGTTATAGCGTATCTGCGTTACTTTCCGGATAATTATGGGGAACGTGAAAGGGGGGGAGTGAGATATCGTAAAGTTTACTCGCTCGCGGAAAGAGACGCTATTCTCAAAGCTAAAAGGCCTGAATATCTATATTTTGACCCTGTTTTTGGCATTATCCTAGAAGGAGTTCCACGGAAGCGTGTCGCGAGGATTTATGATCCCCGTGAAAAACTCTCCCAGCTTCTAGGAAGAGAAAGAAGCGGGTTAGAGGAAGCTGCCGCCCATCTTGCGCTCAAAATAGCTAGGAATGCCAAAATACCTTTAAGTAGTATAGGGGTATCAGGCTCCATGCTCGTAGGGCTAGCAGGGAAAAGCTCCGACATAGATCTAGTGGTTTTTGGCGAGGAAAACTCTCGTAAGGCATATGAAGCTGTCGGCGCTCTCATGTCTGAAGGAGAAGACGTTAAGCCTTATGATGAAATCGGCTTAAAGCGCCTTTACGAGTTTAGGATTGAGGATACAACTATGAGCTATGAGGAATTTGTAAGAAGCGAGCGGCGGAAGCACATGTCGGGCTTAGTTATGAATTACGATTTTTTTCTCCGCTTCGTGAAATTTCCAGAAGAGTATGGCGAATCCTATGGAGAAAAAAGGTATAATCCCTTAGGATACGCGTTAATCGAAGGCGTCGTCTCCGACGACTCGGACTCCATTTTTACTCCCTGCCGTTACGTTTTGGAGAAAGCACGTGTCTTGGATGGAGTGAAGAAACCCGTGAGTGAAGTGTTCTCGCTGAGAGGTCGTTTCAGCGATCAAGCCAGAGAAGGAGAAAAAATAATTGCGAGGGGAAAAATCGAGGCGGTTAAATCAGAAGAGGGTGAATATTTCAGGCTTGTCATAGGGGGAGAAAAAGGTGACTTTCTCGTAGTTAAGGGGGGAGATTAGTGAGGATTGAACGTGATAGAGACTTTCTAAGGACGGACGAAGGCTTCTTTTTCTGCGTTGTTGGCTACGAGCATCCACCAGATAGGGTGTTGGCTTACCTTAAGTATGTTCCAAGTCCCTCTGGGAAGTGGGGGGGCGCCGTCCGATACCATAGGGTTCTCGCAAGGTACGATGCAGCCTCCGTTGCAGATACCTTCTCCATACTCCGAAACCATCCAGAATATTTATTCTACTCAGACGTTTATGGTGTAACTTTTTCAGCTGTTCCTAAGATGGAAATAGTGGAAAGGTATTATCCTGAAGTTAAGGTTGCGAGCTTGCTTTTAAAGGAAAAACTTGATAAGTTACAGTCAAAGGCCCTTTCCCTGATCCAGCTAATCTCTAGTGAAAGCGGCGTCTCAATAGAAAAGTTTGGCGTGACTGGCTCCATACTAATAGACATCCATAACCCCTCCCTTTCAGACATAGATCTGACCGTCTACGGCAGAGGGAACGCTCTAAAGGTGAAGGAAGTCCTCCTAAGCCTAAGGGGGAAAGCTATTACACCGTTCACAAGTGATGCCGCTGAGGAGTGGATCAGCAAGAAGGAAGGAGTCTTCCAGCTCTCGAGAATACAAGCCCAGAAGATACTGGAAAGAAAGTGGAACATAGGATTCTACGAAGGTACAAGATTCTCCATTCATCCTGTGAAAAATGATGCCGAGATAACAGAAGTCTACGGCGAAAAAATCTATAGGAGCCTCGGGTTCTCAACAATCGAGGCAACTGTTTCATCCTGCGACGAGGCGCTCTTCTTACCCTGCCGCTACGAGGTTGAGGACGCCGTTTTCCTAGAGGGAAAACCAGTCGAGGACATAAGAGAAGTTGTCTCCTATGAAGGTCTCTTCTGCGACATATTAAAGGAAGGCGAAAAAATAAGGGTGCATGGCAAGCTCGAGAGAGTTGAAGGAAAGAAGGGAGAATATTATCGTGTGTTGGTCGGCTCTCAGGAGGCTAACGCAAGAGATTATATACACATCTTATGAGCTATAAGTAGTAGTCAGTATTTTCTCTCCGTCTTTAATGAATGACTCCCATAATGCTTGGGCTTCCTTCGCATTGTTTGAATCCGAGAGTCTTAAGAGTAGCTTTAGGAAGGCGCTTATCAAAGGGTGCTTTATCAAGTGTAGCTCCTCGGATGTAACGTTAATGTAGCTCACCAGCGACGATTCAACTTTAACGGGCTTACCAGTTATGTCCTTTAACGTAACGCCTTCGTCATCGACCTTAACATATACTATGTCGCCTGCAACTTTCACTTCGCCATCACGAGCTACAACCTTGACCTTAAACTCACACAAACCTTTAGCACCTCCATCTAATAGCGTTCCAGCAAACGTTAAAAAGCTTTTTAACTTTAAAACCTGAGTTTTAACTGTTCCCCTCATTAATTGAAAGCGAGGGAGGCTCTTGTCCAGTAGGGAGTACCACCTCTGCACCTTTCATCCCAAGTATGTAGCAACTGGGCGATGCATAAGATGCAAACGCCTTTTCTGTAAGGTATGCCTTGAAAAAACTAAAGACGCCACTAGGGAAATTTGCATAGAATGCCTCACGCATGAAGAGCTAGCTAAAAGGAGTAGTGTGAGGCGCATGTTAGCTCTTTACATAGCAGGCCTTGTTGCAAGTATTGCGATAATAATGAATGGCCTTCAAAGTCAGTATCCGCCACTTCTTCAGATGTTACTTATACCTGACTTATCCTTTATGATCCTCCTGCAGTGGTACTATCAGGGGAGAACACCTATTGAATTGGTTTACTTTGCTCTTGCAGCCATGGGCGGCTTCGCCGCGTTCGCCACCATGGAGTTCAGGAATGCTCGCAACTTAAGAAAGAACCTTTTGAAACATGGTTTTTGTCCAAACTGTGGAAAGGTGCTATTCGGAAATACTACCTGCCCTAACTGTGAAAGGGAGCTTTCCGAGAAGCCTCCAGAATACCCTGACGTTGAGTGGTTGAGAGACTACTTGAAGATGGAGAAGCGCAAGGCGGTAGACCCTGATTTTCTAAAAGAGAAAGAGAAGCGTCTCAGGTCAAAGTACAGGAAAAGAAAGCCGAGGAAAATCTAGCCTCTATAGGCTTGCATTATAGTTTATCAGAACTTCTGGAGAGGATCTAAAAAAAGCTAGGCTTGCTATGGCGCCTATGATTCCTCGCTTACCGGTGACCTCGTAGACGCTAACGCCAGTCTTCTTGGCGGCGTCCTCTGCCTCCTTCACGGTGACCTCCATCTTTCTCACCCTGTTAGCGAAAATCTTCAGCTTTTCGGGAATGGTTAACCCTTTCAAGACAGCTATCGCCGTGTTCTCCGAGTACGTTTTCTTTTCCACTATGTTTATAATTCTGCTGACTATGGAGCCCACCCTTTCAGGGGGCGCTGCTACCTCTATGAAGCTTGCGGCGTTCCCCGCAGTCTTATACTTCACATTAGGGTTTAAGAGGACAACCTTGTGGCTTATCCCCTCAGCAATCCCCTCAAGGTCCTTTAGTAAGGATAATGCCAATGCCCATGTGGCTCCAGACTCGACGGTGTCCGTGTCATCTATCCCTATAGTCAAGTGCTCAAGGCAGTCGGTGGTGATAATCCCCCTAACATATCCCTCCACCTGCTCCACTCTCAGCTCCCTAACACCCTGAGCGAACATCATGGTCTCCGTCAGCGCATGGGCCGGTCCCCCCACTGCTCTGATGGTTTGAAGTACTTTTCCACCTGACACCTCAACTTTTTCAACAGCCATAGATGACTCTGAAGCAACCTTTCTTTGCTCTCCGAGAACAGCAAGCTCCCTTAGGAAGGCTCCCTCGTATCTCGACTCCAATACGGCGCCACCAGCCTTAGAATGCTTAAATGCACAAAAAATGACCGCCCCCTCGCTACTACATTCGTGGTATATCTCGACAAGACCATTGTCAAGGTCTACACTGGTAAATATGCGCTTACATGCTGGATAAGGAAAAACATCCCTCTCCACGTAAGCGTACCTTGCTGGCCTACGCCCGACGGCTTCTTCAACGATAGTAACCAATCCCTCATCAACTAGGCGGCGTATCCAGTCTTGAACGGTAGTTCGAGGAAGCCCGGTCTCCTCGACCACATCTTGTATCGTAAAGCTACCCTTCTTCAGCGTTAAACCTCTAACCAACCTCAAACAGAGAGCCCTTCTCTTAAGAACCTTTGACAACTCTTCACACTCCCCTTCGATAGGAGGATCTATGGTTTGAACCCGGCTTGCAGCTTCTCGTTACTCAGCCTTGATAAGAGAAAGAACCCTATTCCAGTCTATCTTTTTCTCCCTCTTACATTTAGCGCTTAAGGGGCACGAAGGACATACTGTGAAGTAAAAGTTCGGGTCATCCTTTCTCTTAAGAGTGCAAACGTATCCGTCTTTAACAAGTTGGTTAAGCATAGCCTTAAGCGCATCAGCACCTAGCTTAACGTGAAAATCTATTTCATCAATCGTCTGCGGTTTCTTGATTATATACAGGTACTCGAGAATTATTGCTTTCTCGTCACCGTAATCTTTCTTAAGTACATCGAAAACGGTGTAATACTTCTCTTCTGGTGGGGCTTCTCCTTTAGCCTCAGCAGCCTTTTCCACTATTTGAGAGAGGATAAGCTGAAGTTGAGCCGATACATTATTCATGCGATCCAAGACTCCCCTCAGTAAGCTTAGCTCCTCCTCTCTTTTCTCCTTCTCCTTCATGATTGCCTCCATTTTTTCCTCGATTTCTTTCTCTTCCCTGAAGAGCTGCACCAGAGAGTCCAGAGCCTTCTCGTCCCCCCTCCCTCTCTCCGCCGCCTTGACCTCTTCGTCGTACCTTGCCTCAAGTAACGTCCTCGTTTTCCTTTGCTGATCACTTACCGTTGTCAGCCTCTCCTTTGAGCTCGCAATTCGTCTCTCAACTTCTCTGGCCGCCTTCTCTAACATGCTACCGTAGCACCTAACTAACGCCGGAAGCCCTCCCTCCTGCCTCTGTAGCATGGCGGTTGCCTCGTCAAATATAAAATTCCTAAAGATCTCCTTCTCAATATCGTTCTCCACTATAACCCCAAGAATAAGCATGTTTTCACTTTTACCAACAGCCCCGAAAAGAACGCTCTCCCCATTAACTTCGACCAGCTCAACCCTTCCTATCTTAAACTCATATTTCGAAAAGAACGATATAATGCTATCCTCTGAGAGCTTAGAGTCGTGGAGAAGAGCTCCCTCCAGCGAAGACTCCATATCGGAGTGTCGCGTCAGAAACACGCCTAAAGGCATACTGCCAGCCCTCCATTCCTCAATTAATCGGAAATGTAAACGGAAACGAAAAATTTTTCTAGAATATAAAAAATCTTCTTTCTCCACACATCTCTATCAGTAGCGTATCCCTTCTAATAGGCACACAAATATTGAGGCCGCAGTCAGATCCGCTGTAGTGCCTGGATTAAGTTTTCCTCCGGCGCCGTGCAACTCCTCATCTAGCATCCAGCAAAGTTTCCTCCCATCGGGTGTCGATGCCCCTCCTGCCTCAAGCACTTCCTTCGCCCTCGCGCTAACGTATTGCGCAGCCCCGATCCCCGCCTTCCTAACTATTAATGTATCCGGCTTCTCGGAAAGTATCCTCAGAAAAGTATTCACAGTTGCAATGTTAACATCGCCTTCCTCCTCAATGTACTTTTTAAAGTTCGGATATCCTAGACCAAAAACTGTTTCCATCCCGTTAACCCACTCTGCGCTAATGGAATCCCACTTCGCGCTAATGGCGAACACCTCTTTTAGTGAGATCCCCTCCGAAATGATTTTTTCTCTGAACGAGGGGTCATTAACGTCGTGCCTCTCCACTTTGCCAAGTCCGCCAGGTTTCATTAAACGTATTGCCTCATAAACTTTAACAGCATCCTCCACGGTGGTTCCATCAATCACCCTTAAAACTTTCTCTTTAAGGAGGGGCGCCGTCACTTTATTTGAAGTGGCGAAACACATTCCTGCAGCCGCGGAAAGTGGAGAGAAAAGCAGTATTTCTCCGAGGTTGGTGTTTCCTCCCTTATGCCACCTACAAGTAGCCTCAACAGCCTCGAAAATAAAGTAGCCCACTTGTATCTCTTCAATGTTTATTTCTCCAATCTCAGCTTTCCCTCCTCTTTCGGCAAGCCTTCCCATCGACGGGCCTACTGCTACTGCGCCAGCCAAGAAATGCTCAAACCTCGTGTCATTCGCATCACGGGTGCGGTGCACGTTTCCCGGCTTAGGGAAACCGCTTACTTCGAGCAACATTGCCAGCGTGGCGCACTTGGCGACGTACTCCTCAAAGCTTTCCTTCATATCCTTTCCCAAGGCTTTATAGTGTAGGGAAAATGAAAAATAAATTATTTGTGATATAATTCTTTAGTTAGTAAGCTTTGGTTAGTGTAGGGGTCGATGTGCTTCTCGACTTCCTCTATTATTTTCAGAGAGACTTTTTCAACGTCGCTGTTTTTAATGCGTATCACTACGCGATCCGTCGTTTTGAGGGCTTCCTCGTAGCCCTCAATTATTTTTGCAACGTACTGCGGGTCATCCTCATTCCATTCCCTTGGCCTACCCTGCCTTTTCTTTATTTTGGGGAGCACGCTCTCAAGTGTCTCGTCAAAGTAAAAGATGATATCTTCATCCCAATCAATTACCTCGTAAATCTCCCTTAAAAGCTGGCGGTCCTCCCCGGAGCAGAGAGCATAGGAGTATGCGAGGACACATAGAGGGCTTCTATCACATACGATTACTCCTTTCTTGATCCGTTTCAGAATCCTGTTCCTCTTTAGCATTTGCTGAAGAATCCATAACTCCGCCCTGAAGGCAACCTCCCTGTCCTTCGAGCCGAAGGGATACTTAGGCGAGTCCATGAATTCTGGGAAGAAGACCCAATCGGCTCTCTTTTCCTGTAGCCGCTTGAAAACCGTCGTCTTCCCGCATCCATGAACACCTTCAAGAGCTATCACCAATCTCAACTTTCGTCCCTCAGAAGCGCTGCTTCACTATTACTCTTTAAGTCCTCTTTTTTACACTGCGTTATACCGAGGTATTGTGGGCGTGTTCTCGTTTGCTATTCGAGGACGACATAGAAGTTTTGGCGGAGGTCTTGTAAGTTCGGAACTTTCTTTACCAGCTTATAGTTAAGCAAAACCTTTAGAGCATACCTTACTGTTCTCGGTGCAAGTTCTGTCTTCTCGAAAAGCTCTTTGGGGGTTAGTGGCCCTTCCCTTCTTAATACGCTTAGGACTTCAAGTGCTGAGGGGGGCAAGTTGTCCACATACTCATTTTCTTTGAGCATCTGAGTTGCTAACACCATGAAGGACACCTTACATTCGACTATGTATAAATAAATATTAAATAAAATAAAAAATTTTTACATAAAAAACAGCGGCACCTATGTTCACCATATATCAAAAATAAAAAACATATTCAAGCATAAATAAGAAATGTATACATAAAGAGAAATCGAGAATTTAGGCACGTGAAAAGCATTCAGACATCCTAAAAACAACAGCAGCCGAATCGGAAATAAATAAGAGAAAAAGAAAATCCTCAAATATTAAGCTGGCTTGAACGCCAGTATCATCTTACCGTCCCTCTCTAGGAACTCAGCCTCCACGTTTATACCCAACCGAATGCTCTCCGGCCTCTCTACATCGAATCCCGTTAAGCGTGCCGTTATCTTTGCGCCCTGCCCCAAATCCACGACGCCGAAGGCGTAAGGTTTCTCTCTTCCATACCCCTCAGCGACAAGTGAAGTTGGGGGAACATAAACTACGGAGAACGTCACAAGCTTTCCTTTTCCATTAAGTTCAACCCACTCAAGCTCTGTTCCATGACACTTCTTACACATAGGTCGTGGCGGCAGGTTCACCGTCCCACACTTCTTACACTTTGCAGCCATAATCTTTCTTTTGCTCAGGAACTCCCTAAACCTGCTCACCGTGAACTCCGATGCGCTCATAAAACCTCACCTCCTAAAAATGTGGACGACACAGCTTGCCCCTGAACCGCCCACATTATGCGTTAATCCTACTTCTACACTTGGAACCTGCCTTGCTCCAGCTTCTCCCCTCAGCTGATGCCATATTTCCACCACCTGCGCTGCCCCGCTTGCCCCAACGGGGTGTCCCTTCGCTTTCAGCCCGCCTGAAGTGTTTATCGGCTTATCCCCGTCTCTCTTCGTTAGTCCCTCCTCAACAGCCTTGCCTCCCTCACCTGGCTTAAAGAATCCGAGATCCTCCGTCGCAACTATCTCAGCTATGGTAAAACAATCATGTACTTCAGCTATCTGAATGTCCTTCGGCTCCAAGCCCGCCATCCTGTAGGCTTCCTTAGCAGCGATCCTCGCCGCTCTAAGCGAGGTGAATTCGTCCCTATCATGTAAGGCGAGTGAGTCACTACCCTGCCCCGTTCCAACTACGTATATAGGTGTGTCAGTGAATTTTCTCGCCACCTCCTCAGCCGCCAAGATCACGGCTGATGCCCCGTCGGTAATCGGGCTGCAGTCGAAAAGTCTGAGAGGCCACGCGACTATGGGGTTTGCCGCAGGATCGCTTAGAAACTCCATCTCGTCCTTCCAGTTTGGAACAGGGAGCCCTCTAGCTTTAGCCTTCTCAATCCTTGCCCTCATTATGTCTCTTATACTGGATTGGAATTGTGCCTTCGGGTTCAGAGCACCATTCTCATGGTTTTTAATACCAACCATCCTCAGCTGCTCGACTTTTGTCCCATACTTTTTCATGTGAGCGTTCGCTATCTCCGCATATAACCCTGGAAAAGTCGCCCCCGCTGGGAACTCGTACATCGCATCCGCAGCCGACGCCAACACGTCAGTTACCCTCGACGTCTCAAGGTTAGTCATCTTCTCGACTCCACCGACACAAACAACGTCATGTGCCCCCGAAGCCACCGCCAGCACACCAAGTCTTAAAGCAACACCGCTACTCGCACAAGCATCCTCTATTCTCATAGCGGGACCAGGCGTTATCCCAACCACGTCGGCCATGAGGGGACCAGTATGCACCTGCCCCTCGAAAATATCATTAGAAAAGTTTCCCAAGAAAAGCGCCTCAATTTCCATCGTCTCTATTCCGTTATCCACGCTGTTAAAAGCCTCGATGAATGCCTCCGCAAAAAGCTCCCTAGTCGTCTTATCCGAAAACGCCCCAAATTTACTCATGCCAGCACCTATTACCGCAACGCCTCTTGCAAGCTTCCCCATGAAGAACACCTCCCACGACAGAAAAGCACCTAAAGCTTTCTCAAGGCAACCACCAGCTGACCAACAGGGAGCATTATCCGCCCTTCGAGACTGGTCAGCCTAGACGTTTAAAGAACAATGAACCCACCTATAAAAATTCACCGTCATCTTCACGACCTTTAACTCGACACTTAAGCCTCATTCCCAGGCAGGGAAAAGCTTTATATTCCTTGCTTAAAACTGGTATCTTCGCTGGGCGCCATGACGTGAAAGTCAAGCCCACATGCGATTCGGCGAGTACTGCTGTGCGGGAGCCAGCGGGAAAACCGAATACTGGCGCTACGGCGCCGGTCATAGCATGTGGGGTCTACCCGTTCTCATGCCGAACACGGATTCATGGCGTCCAGCGACAACTTTTCTCGTTTTCACGTCTTCCAGTACGAAGTGGTAATTTTAGGAGTGGTAACTTTAATATTCTTGGGCGAGCATTTCTAGATTTTGTGCAGTTTATGGAAGGTGTTGTCTTAATGGTTAAGCCTAGGCTTTACATCGATGAAAGTAGCCCACCGATCTCAGATAACCTTTACGAAAAAATAGCGGCTCACAGGAAGCTTTACAGGAAACTTATCTTCTCCGGGAAGGTAGTTAGGCGTCTTAGGGGTGTTTTATCCTCCGACGATATTATGAAGATGCTTAGAGGGAAAGGAGGAACGCTTAGGCGCTTCGACATAATGCTTGAAGCATACTGTGACAGTGAGACTGAGGGCAAGGTTAAGCTGTTGTTTAATGAAATATGCGAAAAGTTGCAGCCCCAAAAAGCTCTGCTTCGTCTTCCATCAGAGGACGAGGAGGCTGACTCGTTAAAGCTGGGCTTAAGCTGGGAGAACGTTTCATTCGACGCGTGGGAAATCATTGAACGTCTCTACAGCGTGGTGGAGGAAACCTTCTACACCAACTTCGAGTTCGAGGATAACGATAAGGTGGTGTTAGCCGTTAATCTTCCAGTCCCCTTTGAAGAGGAAAAAAAGCAGTTTTACCTAGTAGAGCCCATCACTCCGTTCAAAGTTAGGTATTCTAGTGGAGAGGAGAGAACGCTGACGAAGCTCTCATCACTAGTAGAGGAGGCTACCGCCAACCCGAACATAATGCCTGAATTTTTCGTGATTGGTCGAGGCGGCATGTGGAAACCCATGATAACAGTCGGGTGGTCGTTTAACGATGGACGAATATTCGTCAGGATCCCGGAGTGGGAGGGTAAGGGTGGAATAGAGTTCATATTAAACCCTCTTAATGGCGAGGTGCAGGTCGTGAAGGGAGAACTGAAAGTCAAGAGAGGAGAGAAGGTGGAGGGCTCATCTCTCGATACTGTGTACTTCATAGAGATGGGAGGAGACGAGCTTTCAAGCTAGCTTTCATTGAACCATGGCGTGTCAAGGTTTTCGTCAACGTCCACGCTCACCCACTCATTTTCCCTCCTAGGATCTTTTTCATGTAGGACTCTTGCAAAGCTCACAGACCTGCACGTGAAACAGTAGGCCTCGACGATGAAACCCTCCAAAACGTAAAACCAGACCTTTCCTCCATCAAATATACGTCCCTCAGACACTTCGTACTCAATTATTTCTCCCTCCTCGCCAATGTGTCCCACGATAGCGGCTCTAACCACGGTGCAAGCATCAATGTAAATTTTTTTCACGTCAGATTTCCTCTTCGGGAAAAGGTTCGTCGAAAAAGTTGCGTATGTTCCTCTAAGAGAATGGCTAAACTTGACCGGCACTGAGAGTGAGTCTTCATTCTCAAACTTGCTTTTCAGGGATAAAAGTATCTTCTCACTGAGCAGCCCATGCACTTTGAATGAGAAACCTACCACCCTCCCTTCCGAAGACCGTAAAGTTAAATTTACTCTCTACTGTTACTGATTTGCAACATATTAAAATGTTTTAGCGGGCTACTATTATTGAAAACTGGTGATAGGCCTTGTCGTTTAGACTGGAGGGCATAGCACGGCTTTACAACAATCTTTTCACTCTTCCCTCCCTCCCCTTAGTCCTTGCGCTAACTATTTTGATACACGTTTTCATCGGCTCTCTTCTATTCCCTCTATACCACTCTTCATGGACGTTATCAGAGCTGGCAGGTGGTGCCCTCTGGGGGGCTGCATTATTGCTTCCAGCCTCCCTTTTATCAATTCCGCTTTCAGCCTTATCCGCTGGAAAAGAAAGAAGAATTTGGAGTCTAAGGCGCCTGACCGGGCTAACACTGTTCTCAATAGTTTTCTGGAGCATTCCCGCTCTGCTCGGCGTGGCGCTTTACGTCAAACTAACGTCAGCAGCCAGCTTAGGCATAATATCAGGTCTAGGATTAATGTCCTTTCTCAGGGTGTTGGTCTTCAGGGGGGCGTCGAACCTCAGCACCGTAAGATCCATTACGGCGTCCTCAACGCAGCCCTTATTGATAGTTGCAGCACTGGCATTATCAAATTTTACTCGCCTTTCCCCTATGTTCTTGGTGCAGTTTGTTGCCACGTGGTTACTGCTTACTGCAGCGGGCTATCTTTATCTTTTCATTATCGATAGGTCCATCGAAAGCGAGTTGGGCGTCGGAGGTCTACGTCTATTCTATGGCTTTATAGCGGAGTGGCTGTCAGATAACCCTCAGCCACTGGAGGAAGCCCTCACCGAAATAGGCTTCGTTGAGGAGCGCGAAGTATTGGTGTTAAGCTTCATCAGCCAAGGAAAACCGGCTGCTTCACTTGTGGTCCCGATGGTTCATCCCGGCCCATTCAGGAAAGTTGGAGGTTCCACTCTTCCTTACATGATCTCTAGAGTGTTCGAGGAGCATATTGGTGGATTGGCTGGAGTAGCCCATGGGGCGTCCACGCATGCTCAAAACCCGGTGTCTCGTTCCGAGGCGGCAAAGCTTATTGAGGAGGTAGTTAAAGCTGTCCACTCTAATAAGTTTAAGCCGGGTAAGCCCATAAGCCCACTGGTTCAAGTCGAGCACGGCTCAGCTAGGGTTAGCTGCCAGCTCCTCGGCGACCTAGCCTTGTTCACCGTGAGCCTCACAACATGCAGCTACGACGACGTACATCCCAGCATGCTGTCAGAGCTTCAAAAAAGAATAGCGGACGAGTGGAAGGGCGACGTCTTCATGATAGACGCTCACAGTGCTAGTGAGGGCAGACTCGAGCTGGATCCATTAACGCCCAGCGCCGAGGTAGCCGAAGAAGTATTCACTGCTGCTGCTGAAGCCCTTACAGCGGCTAAGAAGCTTAAAGCTACTAGGGTTAAAGCTGGAGGAGGACGTGCAGCTCTCATAGGTGCCGGGGTGAAGGAAGGAATAGGGAGCGGCGGCATCTTCTCCCTTCTAGTAGAAGTGGGAGGGCACACCTCATGCTACATCATAGTGGATGGGAACAACATGATATGCGGCCTCAGAGAAGCCATAGAGAACAAAGTGAAGGAACTGGGGGTACATGCCGTGGAGGTATTAACTAGTGACAGCCATGAAACAAACGCGGTCTCGATAGGGGAGCGCGGTTCAAATCCCGTAGGCTTCTCCGTTGACTGGAAAGCTGTGATAAATGCCACATTAAGCTCTGTTGAAGCCGCTAAGAAGAACATGAAGGAAGTTGAACCCGCATACTTCATTGAAAAAGTCAAGGTAATGGTTATCGGGGAAAGCTCGATGACAAAGCTCTCACTTTCCGTGCAGAAAGCCGCCTCCTTGGCAAAAAAGGCTGCTGTAATGCCTTTCTTATTGCTCTTAGCCCTAACGCCTCTCCTCCTCTTATAATTAATGCTTTCCCACCATCTTCACTATCGTATCTGCTGTCAGTTTTCTACGCGGCAGAGAAAGCTTAAGTGTTTACTAGTTAATTGGCTTATTTCATCCTGCTACGGACTAAAGTCGAAGCAGTATGTTACCTGCGCGTAACTCGTAACTGCCTTTTTATTCTTCATCGTCTTCAAGTCTGCAGATTGTCCCATCAGAAATCACCTATACGCATCCAAAGATAAAATTCTCTTCTTATTTCAAGAGAAAATACAGCAAACTTTTTTAGTAAATTCCTGTTGAAGAACTTAACAGCACTGTAAAGGCAACGGGAAGAGAGATGTTGCGTGGAATAGTGGAAGTCAGGTTTCATGGAAGAGGCGGGCAGGGCGTGGTCACAGCAAGCCGCCTACTTGCAGAGGCAGCCCTCCTTGAAGGAAAAAAGGTGCAGAGTTTCCCTGCCTTTGGTGCCGAGAGGGAAGGGGCACCTATAAAGGCCTTCACTAGAATAAGTGAAGCCCCGATCTATATAAGGTCACAGATATACACTCCGAATATCGTTGTTGTACTTGACCCGACGGTCATTAGGTCTGAAAGAGTGACGGAAGGGCTGAAGGACGACGGTTGGCTCATAGTTAACACCATAAAGGATCCCGAGGTGCTCAAGGAGGAGCTAGACGCCAAGGCGAAGATTGCAACTGTAAACGCGACAAGTATAGCGTTGGAGCTTCTTGGCGCTCCAAGAGTCAACACGCCGATACTCGGCACCTTAGTGAAATCCACTCGGCTAGTTAAGCTTGACTCGGTCATCAGCATCATAAAGTCCACTTTTAAGGGTAAGGTGGCTGATATGAACATTAAGGCTGTTGAGCGGGCCTATCAAGAGACAAAGATTAAGGGGGTATAATGTTGGAAACTTGGGAAGAGGTAACTTTTGCCGGATACATACTTGAGCCGGGAAACGCTGAAAGCTACAAGACGGGTGATTGGAGGTCGAGGCAGAAGCCGGTCATTAACCAAGAGAAGTGCACTTTTTGCCTTCTATGTTGGATCTACTGTCCTGATGGCGCCATAATCCGAAAGGAAGGCGAAGTAGAAATCGATTACTACCACTGCAAGGGTTGCGGAATATGTGCCTACGAGTGTCCCTCAGGAGCCATAAGGATGAGAAGCGAGATGGAAGGCGAATAGAATGATGGCGAGAAAGGTTCTAGCACTCAATGGCGACGAAGCTGCAGCTTACGCGGTTAAGCAGTGTAAGCCGGACGTCATAGCTGCTTATCCCATAACTCCTCAAACCATAATTGTTGAGCGGCTAAGTGACTTCGTAGCTGACGGCGAGCTGGATGCAGAGTTCATCGCAGTCGAGTCTGAGCACTCAGCGATGAGCGCCTGTATAGGTGCCTCAGCGATGGGCGCCAGAGCCTATACGGCAACCGCTTCTCAGGGATTAGCCCTAATGTATGAGATGCTGTTCGTCGCGTCATCCTTCAGGTTACCGATAGTGATGAGCGTCGCCAATAGGGCTCTAAACTCGCCCCTCAACATTTGGAACGACATGAGCGACACTATGGGGGCGAGAGACTGCGGCTGGATTCAAATATATAACGAGAACTCTCAGGAAGTTTATGACTTCACTATTCAAGCCTTCCGGATAGCGGAGGATCACAGAGTTCTACTCCCCGTCATGGTTTGCCACGATGGTTTTGTTGTGAGCCACTCAACGGAGGGCGTCGAGGTATTAAGCGACGGTGAAGTGGACTCATTTCTGCCACCAAGAGATCCTGTTTACCCGCTGGACGTCGAGAAACCGGTGACCATAGGTTGCGTCGGCGTCCCAGAATACTACCCGGAGATAAAGTACCAGCAAGAGGTGGCCACAAAAAAATCCATTGAAACAATAAAGGAAATACTTAGAGAGTTCAACGAGTCCTTTGGAAGAAGCTATGGGATAGTCGAAGAGTACCGGACAGATGGAGCCGAGGTAGCCCTCCTGACTATAGGGAGCATCAGCGGCACAGCCAAGGAGGCCGTTGATGAGATGAGAGCTGAGGGTAAACCCGTTGGGTTACTCAAGCTGAGGCTCTTCCGTCCTTTCCCCATCGAAGCCCTCAGAAAATCCCTGAGCGGCTTGAAGGTTGTGGGAGTGGTCGACCGGCACATAAGTTTCGGCTCTTGCATGGGGGGCGCGCTTAACATGGAGGTTAGAGCCGCTCTTTACGAGATGAAGGATAGACCGCACGTTATGGGGTTCCCTACAGGCCTCGGTGGGCGAGACATACGAGTAGAACATTTCCTCAAAATCATAGATGAACTCCTAATGATAGCTGAACAAGACGCCCTCGAAGAAGAGTACAAGGTGGTCGGTTGCCGGGGGCCGGGATGTATAGGCCCGTGAGGTGGTAGTATGGCTTTAAAGTCCTTACCCTTACATGAGTATCTTTCATCTGGACACAGGCTCTGCGCAGGGTGTGGCGAGGGAGTGACGATAAGGCAAATACTGAAGGCCTTCGACGAGCCTCCAATAATTTGCAACGCCACCTCCTGCCTTGAAGTATCAACAACCCCCTTCCCCTACACTGCTTGGAGAACACCATGGATCCATCCGGCCTTCGAGTGCACGGGCGCCGTGGTGGCAGGAGTGGAAGCAGCCCAAAAAGCCCTAATACGTAAGGGTAGAAAAAAGAAGTGGGATGTTGTACTAGCCTTAGCGGGTGACGGAGGCACACACGACATAGGACTACAGGCGCTTTCCGGAGCCCTAGAAAGAGGACACAAGTTCGTGTACGTCTGCTACACCAACGACGCCTATATGAACACGGGCATACAGCGCTCAGGCGCAACGCCGAAGGCAGCGTGGACTACCACAAGCCCGGCAGGAAAAGTGATCCCTGGAAAAACCGAGTGGCAAAAAGACCTCATGAAAATAGTCGTGGCACACGATATACCATACGCTGCAACCGCAAGCCCCTCATACCCCATGGATCTTCAAAGAAAAATGAAGAAGGCTACACAGGCGGACGGCCCGGCCTTCATCCTAGCCCTGGCACCATGCCCCAGAGGATGGAGGACGCCACCCCACCTAACAATAGAACTGGGGCGACTGGCTGTCCAAACTTGCATGTTCCCCCTCTACGAGGTGGAAAAAGGACAATACAGGATCACAATGAAACCTAAACGGAAACTCCCAGTGGAATACTACCTCCGACCACAAGGACGCTTCAGACACCTCTTTACACCAAAAACTAGACACGACATAATCAACGACATACAAGCTTACGTCGACAAAAAATGGCAAGAGCTCCAAAGAATGGAACAACTAACACAGCCATAAAGCAACTCCTATCCTTTTACTAGTCCCTTCAAAACTACCAAATTCCCTTTTCTTTGTTAATACCCTTTCATTGGTTGATTCTTTTTTGTTAATACCGTTATAACTGGCAACTAACGAATTTGCATCTTTTGTTGCGTCCAACAAAACTCAGATTTCTGCCAGTCTCTCTTGCAACATGTTTAACAAACTCATAGAAAGAGGCATTTCACTAACTACATTTAAGTATGAGAATCATCTTTCTCTTATAACTTTCAGATATTCTTTCTTTTTTCATAACGCCGGCGGCGCATTCAATATTCGCTTAAAAAGACCTCTCTAAGATTTCTGGTAGATATTTCAACAAGACGCTGTCCGAGACCATTAGCTGGCCATTAGGCTTCAGCACTCTAAAAACTTTTCTGAAACTTTTTCTTTTGTCAGATGAAAGATTGATGCGCCGTTCGAAACAATCACGTCAACGAAACAGCCCGCAACAGGCAGGTTCTCTATAGTTCCAAGTTCGAGTTCAACATTATGGTACCCACATTTACTTACAATTATTCTTCCCCTTGCAACAATTTCATCCTAGCCAAGAGAATCAATAAAGGAGGTTGAGGAAGAAGCTCTAAGAACATGGCTCAGAACCTTTGGAATACAAGCCTTCAGACTAAAATTATCCGGACACTACCTTACCCGCATCAATTCGCAGTATATTCCATTTGAGATATTAAAGCCAAAAAATTTAATCCAGTGCATATAGAAGGAAGCTGACCTCATGAATACTATTTAAAAATTCATTTTCTGTTAAGAGAAACCAGCTGAAAGAGACAGATTAGGAAGCCATTATGAAATGTTTATCTGTAAGTTCTCACAACATGCGTCGTTAACTGGAATATACTCAAACGACATATCCTCAAATATTGGACCAAAATACCAAGATTAGTGATATCAGCAGCCTACATGAATCAAAAGCCACTCATGCACCTCCTTCATGCCATATTTTTAACAAAACAATTCTGGCTGATAAAATTGTTAAAAATATTGGACTTTCTTCCATCATATGTCAAAAAGGAACTTGGAAACGTGTCGTGGAAACAGTCTCTTAAAGTATTCTCCCATAAGAAAAATTTTCTTCACAATATTTAAAGAGTGTAATTGTGCAAATACCATAATGCATAATTAATTTATGTTTAAAGTAAAATACCTATTAACTGGGTTCGTCAAAATGCCAGAGTGGTGGATTACCTCTGGTCCTCTTGAGAACTGGAAGATAGCCTTTGAGGTAGGAAAGATCTGGGGCGTAACAAGGATCACTCGGCGGGAAAGTCTGTCCACTGGTGATTATGTATTATTCTATGTGACTAAGCCTATAAGCGGCGTTATTGGATATGGATTAGTCAGGACGAAGTTTAAGCAGGATAATCCGCTATGGCCACAGGAGATTAATGAGGGGAGGGTTATCTGGCGATATAGGTTTGAATTTGATGTCGAATACTGTCTCCCGCCGGGAAATGGGAAACGGATAAAGTCTCCTCAAAATACATTGCTCATGCAGCAAGGGGAGGATTTCAGCGGATTAAAAATGAGGAGGCTATGGATATTATCAAGAAGCTAGTTCCTAGAGAATTTGAGTCAGGTGGGCAACCGTCACTTCACGACCAGGTTAAGGACGCTCAAAGAGATAGGGAGGCTACAGGGCTTTATAGCTGAGGACGTATATCCCATAGACATTGGGAAGCTGGACGTTACATGGAGGAGGGTTGAGAAGGGCGTACCTACGTATGCCTTTGAGATACATATTGGAGGAGATCTATATCACGACATGAGCAAACTCAAACATGCCCATGATTTATGGAACAGTAATCTATTCCTCATAACTACTGAGAAGGACATTAACAAGGTTCAACAGCTACTGTCAGGAACATTCCACGAGATTAGGGATAAAGTTAGGGTAATTGATGCTGAGAAGATAAGAACATTGTACTTGAAGAAGAAGGACTATAAAGATTTTGAGCGCCAACTTGGAATCCTCTGACATTTAAATCTAATGGATATATACCATTTCCGATTTGAATGTTTAATAATTGGGTTTTTCATTTTAAAATTTGACGATATAAAAATTTTTGCACTTTACTGGTTCTTCGGGCCCATTTTTGGGTTAATTCGATTTGCTTTATTTTTTGGAGAGCTACCTTTTAGTTTTGCGCTCCTTTTAAACTCTGGACACTTCTTCAAAGCATCAGCAGGCTTATCACAAATTCCGTATAGGAACGGGAGAATTTCAAGAAAATTATTATATAGTAGCGGGGGGTGGATTTGAACCACCGATCTCGGGGTTATGAGCCCCGCGGGATCTCCTGACTACCCCACCCCGCTTCGTCTTCACGGTATCTTAAACATGAAGAGAACTTAAAAAGCTTATCTAAGTTTCAGTATTCTCTTTTTCTTCGAGTTAGCTCCTCTTACTGCCCTTAATTATTTCTGTCTTTTTTCCATTTCTTTGACTTAGTTTTGCAGACTTTTATTGGGTTGGTTAGGAGAAGATGGCGAAACCTTTTTTTGTTTTTTGATGCCCTGTGGTTTCTTGTTGGAGGGTTTTTTATGGTTTATTGGTGGGTTAGGGCTCCGCTTCTCTATGCTTCTATTTGGCGTTGTAGGGGTTTTTCTCCGCCGGAGGAGGTTGACCTTAAGCCCACCCTTCGTTGTAATCTCAGGTGCAAGATGTGCTTTCAGAGGAAGCTGACGGAGGAGGATCGTAGGCGCGCGTTGGGAGAGGAGCTTTCCACCAGTCGCTACTTGGAGCTGCTGAGAGAGCTTTCATCCCTCGGTGTGAGACGCATCCACGTGGTTGGCGGGGGGGAGCCCCTTATGAGAAACGACGTCCTCGACATTATGGGGGCGGTAAAAGGGCTGGGAATGGAGGGTGTGCTCACCACGAACGGAACCCTTCTTGATGAGTCAGTCGCTCGGGCATTAGTTGACATGAAGTGGGACGTTGCGATGTTCTCTGTTGATGCGCCAACACCTGAAGCTTATGGGATGATTAGAGGGTCTCCTCATATGTTTGAACGTGTAGTTGCGTCTATGAATGAGCTGACGAGGGTTAAGAGGCTGAGGGGGGCCGTGAAGCCTCTTCTCCACATTCACTGCGTAGTTACAAACTTGAACTATGAGTTGCTCGAGGACATGGTTGACTTCGCTCATGGTGCCGGTGCGCAGATCCTAACCTTTGACAAGTATTACCCTGAGGATCCATCCTTAGTGTTGAGGGAGCGGGAGATTCGCGTGATGCTTGAGCGTTTGAAGAGGGCTGCTGTTAAGGCTGAGAAGTATGGCTTGCTGGTTAACGTGAAGGAGTTTCTCTCACTCTACAGGCGTCCTCCGAGAGGGGTGATATGTTACAGGCCATGGCTTTCAGCGGACATTAATTACAATGGAGACGTTGTCCCCTGCTGCTACAGTGAGGAGGTTATGGGGAGCATTAGGTTTAGAAGTTTCCGTGATGTATGGAATGGTGAAAAGTACAATCAGTTAAGAAAAACGTTTAGGGAGGGTAAGTTCCCGGATTTCTGCAAGGACTGCTTTTTCTATCCTGGTCTGTTGAACGACATTCCTTTCGGAAGGCAGCTTCACACTCTAAGACTCATCTGAAAAATGCTTCTAGTCTAATTCTCCCTGCGGGGATCTCGAAAACCGTTATCTTATTTGTTGCCGGCAGCGCCACGTTGAAAACGGGCACCCCTTTAAACTGGCAGAATGTTTTTCCTCTGTGAGCATGCCCGTGAACGGCGAAGTCCACTTGTTCCAATATAGACTCGTATTTTCTCGACGCCATCTCCGGCCAAGCCGAGAGAGGCTCTCCCTCTAAGTTGCAGTATGTGGGTGCATAGTGCGTTAGTAGCCCCTTGTAGGTCGTGCTTAGCTTGGAGATCTCCTCTTTCACTTTCTCCGCTCTTGCTGCATACAGTTCCCTGATGCCGGGCACGTTCTTGGACTGCCATCGTGTTGGCCTGTCAAGCGAGCCCTTAGATCCCACAATTCCTAGGCTTACACCACCCGCCCTCAGAACGAATGTCTCCTCCTCAAGGAACACTACCCTTCCACTGCAAAGTCCCTTGAGTTCGTCGTGCAGGTTCTCATACTCCTCGTTTCCGAAACACGCGATGACTGGTACGTCAACATGTTCCTCCAATGCGTCTAGGACGCGAGGGTACTCATCTATCTTCCCTTTATCGACCACGTCTCCTGCAAGCATGAACAAGTCAACTTCCAGCTTTTCTCTCGCCAACTCAAGTAAGAGGTCAAAGTAGCGGGGGGAATGTATGTCTCCGACCGCGGCCACTCTAAACTTAACGTTACCCACACTTGAAACGCCCCTCAGCTTTTCCCTCAAGTATTTTAATTCCTCCAACTATCTTAAAGGTTCTCGGTGGAGTTCTTGAAGCCCAGAGAGCGTTTTCTCACGGCGCTGGAGCATGAGGTGCCGGACGTCGTTCCCCTTTACGACATGGGAATCGACGAGACGCTTGTAGTTAGGATTATGGGGGGTGAAAGGTATAGCTTGGAGCTGGGTGTCAAATGTCATAGATGGTTGGGGCTGGATGCTGTGACCGCGTGGCCGGAGACTTTTCCCGTGTTTTACTTCGAGGATGATAAGGGGCGGAGAGGATATGTGGACGAGTGGGGGCGCAAGAGAATCATCACGGAAGATGGAACGAAGTGGTATGCGGGCGGCGTCATAGCTACGCGGGAGGACTTCGAATCGTGGAGTTGGCCTGACCCAAATCTTCCTGAAAGGTACACTGAAGTTAGGCGTGTAGTCGAGCTCAGCGGCGACTTGGCTGTCGTCGGATTTGTTGGAGGGCCGTTTGAGAGAGCCGCCCTAGGGAGAACCCATGAAAGGTTTCTCGCGGATGTGCACGCCGCCCCTTCATTTGTCGTTGAGCACATGAGGAAGGTCTGTGACTACTGGATAGAGGTGGGAAAGATAGAGGTGGAGCTTGGTGTTGACGCGCTGGTGCTGGCCGACGACTACGCCTACAAGTCCGGCCCCTTTTTCTCTCCGGAGATTTTCAGGAGGTTCGTGCTCCCCCTCCTTAAGAGGGAAGTTTCAGCCTTCAAGAGGCTCGGCGTCCACGTGATTCACCATTCGGACGGCTACATTGTTCCACTTCTTCCTCTCCTTGTCGAGGCGGGCGTGGAAGCCGTTCACTCGTTGGAGCCAGCCGCCGGGGTTGACATAGGATGGGTGAAAGAGGAGTACGGGGAAAAACTTGTGCTCGTGGGTAACGTTGACTGCGACATACTCTTGCCGTCGGCATCCCCACATGAAGTGGGACGGGTGGTTGGCGAAACAATAATAAAGGCGGGGTGGGACGGAGGATACATTCTTTCGTCCAGCAATAGCCTGCACAAGGCGTGCAGGGTGGAAAACGTGCTGGCAATGATCTTGGAAGCTAAGAAGTGGCGTTACTCAGGCTCTACGCCCGTGAGGAGCCACTAGCAGCCTCCTCTAGTGCCTCCAGTATCGTAGCCACGCTCTCGACGACCATTCTCGCCCCCGCTTCCTCAAGCTCCCCTTTTCTTCTTCCCGAGGAGAGGACGCCTATGGCTGCCGCACCAGCCCTTACAGCGCAGTGAACATCCACTGGGTGATCCCCGACAACCACTGCCTCAGATGCCTCAACCGAGAGCCTTGAAAAAACGTCTTCTAGGTGACGTGGATCCGGCTTCGGTGCTAGCACGTCGTCCCTTGAAACCATAGCATCCATGAACTGGTCTAAGCTGAACCGTTTCGCTACGAGCATCATGGCCGACCGCTTGTTAAGCGTGAAGAGCCCAAGCTTGAACCCCCGCCTCCTCAGAAAGGCTAGTAGCTCTAGGGCGCCGGGTATTGGAGTTGTTTTGCTTGCCGCTTCAAGTTCGAAGCTCTCAACCACCCTGTCAACCTCGGACACCATCTGGTCGACGCGCATGCCTCTAGCTGATAGATAGTCAACGCTTCGCCTAAGCATTGTTAAAATACTATCGTTGGGGTTGAGTAGCTCCCCTAGGACGCCGTAGCGTCTCAGGACGTTGATCACGGCCATCCTTGCCGACTGGTAATCTATAGCTTGGATGACGAGCGTTCCGTCGCAGTCGAAGACGACAGCTTTTCTCGAGAAAATGAGCTCAGTTAACTCTCCCCTCAACTATCCTCGTGCGCCTCCTTTTCCCAGGTCGCCTTTAACTCTTTATGGCCTCTTCAAGTATTTCCTTAAACGACTCGTAGTCCCTGGCTCCTATTATTCTTCCGAGCATTTTTCCATTTTTGAAGAGGATAAACGTCGGGACAGCTGACACATCAAACCTGAGGGCGAGCTCCGTGTTCTCGTCAACGTTAACCTTTCCGAAGGCGACTTTTCCAGCGAACTCCTCCGCCAGCTTCTCCATCACGGGTTCCATCATCCTGCAGGGAGGACACCAAACTGCGAAAAAGTCAATCAGCACGGGAATCGAAGAGTGAGACACGAAGCCGTCAAAACTTTCCTCGCTAAGCGTTACGATTCCAACAGGCATATTCGAACTGGAAGCCCTTTTGGAAAGCTCCTTAAGCTTCTTCTCCTTTATGCGCTTTAACTCCTCGTCTTCCTCAAACGCTTCCTCGCCTGGCAAAAATATTCCTCCTTAAAGAAAACCATCAAACTTAAACGCCTCCCCGCCTCTTAAAATTTTTCTCTTTAAACCAGCTTCTCGCAAAACCATAAATAACGGGCAACCTTTAACATTGTTTATCTAGGGGAGGTGCCTTTATGGCTGGCGAGGATCTTTACGAGAAGCTTCGCCAAATAATAAACCGGGGAGTTTTAGTCAGGCTGCCTAAGCACAGAGCGACTTACGAGTTGTTGAAAGGGATCTTCAGTGAGGAGGAGGCTAGGCTGCTCACCGCCTTCCAGAAGCCAAACCAGCCTCTAAATTCAAGCGCAATCGCCCAGCTTTCAGGCTTCCCCGAGGATGAGGCGACGAGGATCCTTGACGAAATGGCGTACAAGGGCAAAATCCTTAGGGTTGGCAGCTTCTACGTGTTGCTCCCATTTGTCCCCGGTCTCTTTGAAGTGTACTTTACTCACGACAGGGACGACCCTGAAAGGATGGCGAAGGCGGCAAAGGCTTACCGTGAGCTCTTCTACTCTGGGCACCCATTCGAGCTGAGTGCGGGAAAGCACCCCATCTACCGAGTTATACCTGCAGTGGAGCCCGTGAAGAAGACGATCGAGATAAACAAGACGCTGGGCTTGGAACGACAAGTTTTGCCTTACGAGATCCTAGAAGAGTACCTTTCAAAGGCGAACCTTTTTGCGGTCATCCCATGCAGTTGCAGGAACGCTGCGAAGTATGCTGGGGAACCATGCAAACGCACCAAGGAAAACTTCTGCGTGGCCGTAGGTTTGCTGGCTAAGTCTGTTTTGGATCAAGGGATCGGCAGACAGGTATCGTTCGAAGAACTCATGGAGATCATGAAGCGCGCCGAGAAGGAAGGGCTCGTCCACGAAACAATAAACATTCAGGAAATGGCTGCCTTCATCTGTAATTGTTGCCCCTGCTGCTGTGGCTTCCTGAAGTCAGTGAAAGAGCTTCGAAACTACGGTGCCATATGCAAGTCAAACTTTGCCCCCGTAATAAACAACGACCTCTGCAAGCGGTGCGATAAGTGCATGAAGATCTGCCCCATGGACGCCATATATCATCATTACCCTCACTCAGAGGACCTCTCAGACGACATGATGGTTGTAAGGGAGGACCTTTGCATAGGGTGTGGCCTATGCGCGTCGAACTGCCCGAACGGCGCAGTCATCCTCAAAAAAGTTAGAGACAGTGTACCATTTAAAAACCAAGCCGAAATGGAGGAGCAAGTTAAAGCCGGGAGGATGCACTAGCAACGCCATACCGAGAAGCCATCGTGCATCTTTTTTCAGCGTCTCTTCACGTGAGAATATGTTTCATGAGCGTTTGCCTAGGGTTTGAGCCATATTAAGGTTTTTCAGCTGTCCTCTTTACCCGCTGTTCTGGTTAACATATTTTTCAATGTTTTGTTGGGGTATGCCGAAGGCGTACAGTATGCTTAGCAGGTTTTTCTGGCTTATGACTCCATCAGCCACTTGCTTCAGTATTTCCTTGGCGTTGAACGCTATGCCAAGCCCAACGTTCTTGAGCATGAACCTGTCATTGGCGCCATCCCCTACAGCCACTATTTCATCCTTGCTTATGCCCTCGTTCTCCGCTATCCACTTTATAATCTCCGCTTTCCTCTCGGCGTCTATTATGGGCTCCTCCACCTCGCCCGTCACTACCCCGTCTTTTATTATGAGCTTGTTCCCGAAGGCGTAGTCCAACCCCAAGAGCTCCTTGAGCTTGTCTGTGAAGTAGGTGAACCCTCCGCTTATCAGGGCAACCTTGCATCCCATGCTTTTCAGTGCTTGGATTAGCTCCCTTGCGCCGGGTGTTAGGCGTATGTTTTGCGCCACCCTCTCGAGCTCCTCAACCTTTAACCCCGCTAAGAGCTTGACCCGACTTCTCAACGCCTCCTTAAACTCTATTTTTCCCTCCATTGCCTGCCTCGTTATCTTGTACACTTCTTCCCCGACCCCGGCAACCTTGGCTATTTCGTCTATTATTTCCTGCTCTACCAGTGTCGAGTCCATATCGAACACCACCAGCCTCTTGGGAATACCGAAGACGTCCTCCCTCTGCACTATAGCGCTCAGCTCCATCTCCTCGCACTTCGCTTTCAGCTTGGACTTGACTTCCTCCAAGTCGGCGTTCGTATCGCTCACGTCAGCCACCATCTCCATCGCGAACATTTCCCCCCTCGCTATCATGCGTATACGCTCAATATTTATGTTGTAGTCTCTGAGAAGTGATGAGACCGCCGCAACTATTCCGGGCCTGTCCCTGCCAAGAATATTAATGAAGACCAGCTTCTTGTCAGCCTTCCTCCTCCCGGGAATGTACGGCTCAGCACCAACCTGTAACCCCACCTCCCTCCCTTTAGCCATAATCATCTTCCTAAGCTCATCCAGGGATACGGATGCCCGGCTGAGGTCAACTATCATAAATATCGCGAAGAGCCCCCTCATCACGATCTCTTCTATGTCAACTATGTTGCCGTTAACACTCGCTATTATCCCCGTCAGCTCGGCCACGAGCCCCGGCTTATCTCTGCCGGTCGCCGTTACAACAATCATGCAGTTATCATCAGGCAACATATCACCACTACACAAAACTTTTTCTCAACATGAAGAAAACAGGAAGTCACACTAAAACCTTTTTCCCAAAGAATCCAAAGCGCCCTTTCACCCAAACCGAAAACTCGCAACATCAATTGCCTATTTCGAATACTATTTAAGTTACTAAATATATCCCTTAACTAAAAACTATTGGGAGGAAGAACTTTTTTTGACTGGAAAAGCTGCGTTGGCGACGCTTTTAGCTGCACTCGTGGTGAGCGCTATCTTGGCCGGAACTGGTGCCGCGGCGGCCAGCTGGCAACTGCAGCTTCAAGCTCCCGTTTACGCCGTCCAGAGTTTACCCGAAATGAACGTTACGTGGTCGACGTTGACCGGAACTATTACCAACGAAGCCAGTTGGGAAGTGAACGCTTGGGAGTTTGGTCCAACGCCGACACTTAAAATCTACAACTCGTCAGGGATGGAAGTGGAAACAGGACCGCTGGAGTTCGGGTCAATGGTTAACAGAAACGCGGACTACACGTTCTCAGTAAAGGTGCCGAAGCAGTTTTTTGATGGCTTAGGGTTGACGGTGGGATTCATCGGAGTAGAGATCATCGGCAGTATTGGGGGCTCCAAGGTCTATGTCCGGGCGGGGTATAACTACACCTCGGACAGGTGGGAAAAAGAATCCATCATGGTTCGGTTTGACGGAACCACCGTGGACACACCGTTCTTCTTTGCCAACACCAATAAAACCGATAATGAAAACGAATACATGGTTAACGTGACGGGGCACTTCACGGATGTTGCCCCTCAAGGATACTATTATTGTGGCGTTAAGGTGTTCGATAGCAACTTTAATGAGGTTAAGCTCAGCTCTCTCAACTGGCTTCCACAGAACATGTTCAAGTCCTTCAGGCTGATAGTCCTCGAGAAGAGGAGCGGCTTCACCGTTTACTTCTTGGACGAAAACGGGGAGCCTATAAGGTATGTTAGAAACGGGCAGCAGTTTAAGATAGTGATAAATGCTACATCACCCATAACTTACGCATTGTTCGCCATAAATAAGGGCGGCAGGACATGGATAGTGCTGAAGTTCGACCAAGGAAAATTCACTGTCGGAGAAGGATATAAGTCCTCGGAGAAAGAGTACTATATTGTACGCGATTACTCGCCAAACTTCACCCTAAATTTGAATGAATGCTACAGCTCAAATAGTAACGTGACGTTCGTCGGCAGCTTCAGCATAACTGACGGAGAACACAAGTACACCGTAGTAAATGTGGTGGATGCCTACGGCAACGTGCTGGAATGGATAAACAAACCACTAGACCCCAAAATAGTAGTTGACGACCCATACATATACATAAACGTAACCACCCAGCAAACAGCAGGACGACAGTTAATCGAGGTCCCCGTCAAAACAAATGATGAATTCAACATCCTAGTCGACGTCTACGGAGAAAAAGCCAATCAAGTGGACAAGGTCTGCATAGCGCTGCTACCCTTCTCCCTAGAGTTGCTGCAAGGGGGCATTCCAGAATACGCCGTCCTACTAGCCTACAACATCACCCAAAACCAGTCAGCCGTCATAGCCGTGAGCCTACCTGATCTAACTCCCCTATCAGAGTGCCCAGTTGAACTTGTAAGCGTTAAAAACGCTTTTAACGGCGTCCTCCACCTGAACTTCTCCTTAATGTTTAACACGACTAACTCTACGTTCTTCGGTTCCTACGTTGTTTTCCCCATATACCTTAACTCTTCAAGTGACAACTCGGTGTGGAACGTGGATTTGTCGAAGCACTTTGAGCTCTCGAGCCTGATAGCCTTTAACTCCGCCTTCGACTGGTTCGAGTACTCGGTGGGCGAAGATGGGTCGCTAATCTTAAACGACAATAACTACTATGTTAAGATGCGGGCTAATTTAACTGTCAACACGACGGCTTCATATGAGCTGCTGGTCACCTTCATCGGCTCTCCTCCAGGGCTACTTCTCATATCCCAAGTTGGATACGTGCACTTCACTCAGACCATGCTGTGGAACAGGACGTACTTCTGGACACACATAAATGGCACACCCGTCAGTAGCGAGGAGATGCAGACGATAAATAATACTATTTGGAGTGATGGCGTGGAGAATCCGGGCTACACTGGTCTAGGACCCCTAACGATTAACGCCTCAATAGACGACCTGATAAATAACCCTGACTACTGGTGGATTACAAGTAACAATTTCACGTGGAGTTGGCTGGTCTTCAACGTCCAGGAGGTTTACGTCACTTCCATATCGGACCTGGGCCTCTCTTGGAACACTATTGAGGTATCGTTCGCAGGCATGTTGCTTTACGTGGACCAGGATGGTGACAGCGTCTTGGACATGGGCATCAGCCCACTCCTAGGGGCAGCCGACCCGGAAGAGGCGACCCACGTCTTCATCATAAACTCAGCAGACGACATCGAGCTGAAGCTTCCGTTCAACGGGACGTATGGGGCTAATGGCAGCGTTAAGGTTCCCGGCGGAACAACAGTCGACTTCGGCGTCTCGCTCACCGACATCAACGGAACACTGTTCCCCCTCAAGGTGGGGAATGACGACAGGGTGCACAGCGTCTGGTCCTTCATAAGGGAGGTGCCCCTCTACGTTGACCCAAGCGACTTTGAAAAGTCTCCATCACCAGCCAACGTGACATCTCTTTCGCTGACAGCGCACTTCCACTTGGGAGCTGGGCAGAGCAATTACAGGGGAGTTCTCAAGGTCGACCAAGAAGTAGGGGACTGGAGCGTGGCAACTGGCAATGACGCCCCGGCTAACCTTACTGGTAGAAGCTTAGCAATGGCGTACTACGGCAAATTCATACAGGGGAACTACACGGCTAGGTTCTTTAGTGAGAGTGGAAACGTAGTTGACTCCGACAGCAACTCCACCATGTCCAACTCGTTCAGCTTCAAGGTTGGCTCCTCCACCATAGCGGATTTCCAGATGGGTGGCTCAACCTACACGCTCAACGGGAGCAAAACTCTCATGGCGTGCTCCTCAACAATTCCGCTTTCAGCTTTCAGTGGGATGTACGTTGGGGAGACAGGGGACAGCATAGCCAACATCACCATAACAGGTGAAACCTACTTCATGGCAACGTGCTTCCCTGAATGGGGCGGAGAGGACGTTCAGAACGATCCATCCTACATCTCCTACATATCAACAAGCATCTATGAATCTCAAGGCAACCTTCTACTTCTCCTACTCCTACTAATGGCTTCATCAAGTAAAGAAAGCGCAGGCGTATTGGTACTGGTAGCGGCGTCCGCCGCTGCTGGCGCCGCGGTGGTGGCTGTGCGCCGTGCAAGAAAGAAAAAATAAATACCCCTTCCTTTCCCTCTTTTTTCCCTCTCCTCGCTTAGATCCGTCTTACTCTTGCACCACCCTCGGCCTGTCTATTAGGCGAATCTTCTTTTTGGCGCTGTACCTAGTGCAAACTTGGAGTGCTTCGAAGAACGGGACGCCCGCTGCCTTCGCCACCTCGTCAACCGAGCGTTCCCCGTCACAGAGCTCAAGGATCTTCTTCTCTCTCCCGCTGCTCTTCTTCACTATGCTTTCGTCGAGTATCACCGGAACTTGAACGGTAATTATCCTAGTTTTTCCCACCGTAACCTCTTCAGCGGCCTTAGCCTTGGCAACTTCCTCAGCGGTGGTTGTCTCCACAGCTTCCTCTGCCTTAACTTCCTCCACGGTTTCGCCCCCCTCCTGGGCCTCACCGGTTTCCTCCAATGCTTTCTCCTCTAAAGTAGGCAGCTTTACAGATGGAATCTCTTCCTCCACGACGCCCTCCAGCACCTTGTCAAGTGTCGTGCCATAAGATTTTATCAGGGCGTTCATCTTAACGAGAACTATCCCAACCCTCTGGTGAGTGAAAACCGCTAGGATAGCCCTCTCCGAGAGCCGCATCACTATAAGGTTTCTCTCACCTATATTGACTGTTATGTGAGACCCCACGCTGAGCCCCGGGAAGCTCGGAATAAACATTTTGAGTCTCTCATCAACCGAGGCGTCCAGGTCGGAGTAAATCTGTTTCCCTCCCACCGTGTAGAGCGCGATTCCCCTCGCCGTTATGGCGCCGAGCACCCTCAACTCGTCCCTAAGCATACCAACTATCTTAGACACACCATCAGCAACTAGCATCATTTTCACCTTTCACATTGCTACAATAATTTTAAACAATCTACTAAATAAATTTTAAGCAGATAAATAGAAAAGAGGCTGGCGTCAGCCTCTACTCTCTTATGCCCTTAAAAGCCGATATTATATCCTCAAGGTGCTTGACCATTTCGCTCTTCAAGGGTTCCGCTCCTATGCTCTCATTCCTTTCCCTAAGAAACTCTATAGCCACTATTCTACCTCCCTCAGATATCACCCTCGGAAGGAAGTTCTCCACGACGAAGACACCTTCTGGAGGGTTAACCCTCTCAAGCCTGCGCTCAACGCTCTCCTTCCCGAAAATACTCGTTCTTGTCTCTTTCACCGCGTAAATACATGGCCCAACCACCACTATCTCCCTAACATATCCAACTGGAACATCTATCTCGTTCAGCTTCGAGAGCACTTCTTCCTCATTAACCTGCATGGCGACGCCGGCGCCCGCAGACCTGTGAGACACGGGCGCACCACGAGGAGCATGAACAACAGGGTTAGTGTCTGCGGTGGATGGCGTGGAGGGGCTCGCAACGCGGACAGGGGCAGCTTGAACAACTGGCTTCTCGACGGCAGCCTTCTCCTCACGGACAGTGGCCAGTTCTTCCCTTAAGGCAACGCCCTCAGCCCCCTCCCGAGGAGACGGCTTGGAGGGCGCCTCAGCCCTGACGCCGAGCAAGCCGAGGAAGTCGCCGTCCTCTTCTCCTTCATCCATGGGAACCACCTTGAATGAGAGCCCCCACTCAGCTCTCAAGTCGGACGCTTTCCTCGCGCCTACAAACTTCTTCTTCACCGAGGACTGCTTACCCTTCCAGAGGTAGATTTTCCTCTGCTTTTCAACGACAACGATCACGACCCTGTCACCGCTAAGCACATCCTTGCTGAGGCTAGGTAGCTCTGAAAGGTCCCCTTCGCCTGTAACTTCATAAACCACGACGCTCATGCCACATCACAGTCCATTTTTCCTTTCTAAATAAAATTATATACTTCGAATATTTAGCTTTTACCTTTTCACTTTTCAAATAAAAATTCCTTGCCTAATTCCCAAGAAATTTACAGATTTTTCTCAACCATACCACATCAATCTTGAAACATAACCACATAAAACCCAAATTAACTACACAATCTGCAAACTCGGTACATTAAACCAAAAACAACAAAAAAACACGCCGAAAACCCAGAGAAACACTTAATAACCTCTTCCCTAAAGAAAATCCACACAGCCACCCGGAGGAGGAAAAATGTCAGAAATAATGAGCCTCCTAAAAAAAATAGAAGAAGTCGCCGCCAAAAGCGAAGACGTCGAAGCCGAAATAGAAGGATGGGACAGAATCCTTCAATTCGTAATCGAAGACGCCCAGCCCTTCTACATCGAAGTAAAAGACGGAAAATTCAAAATTCATGAGGGAACACATGAAAACCCCGACCTCACTTTTGAAACAAACAAGGAAACAATAACCGGAATACTCTCAGGCGAAATAGATGCAACCTCCGCCTATATGAGCGGAGACCTAAAAATCACGGGCGCCCTACCCGACGCCGTAAAATTCAGAACAATAATAGAAATCGTCAGGGACGAAATGGAATAAAACAAATAAATCCTCCCCCCTTTCTCAACCCAAAAATAATAAAGCTCAAAACACCAAAATATAAAAGCCGAAAAAACTGAAGCCGGTGCCAACCATGACCGAAGAACTAACCCTCGCAAAAATGGTCACCATATCCCCCAACCAACCTATAAAACTCCCACCCGAATTTACCCAAACTCTCGGGAAACAAAACGCCATCCTCATACTCTCAAAGACAAGCAATGAAGCACGCATAATCCCCACGGAAAGTCCCGAAACAATAAAAATAACCATAACAATAGACAAACTGAGCCAGAAATTCCTCAGAGACCTCGGCTCGATCATAGTGAAAAACAAGGTCAACTTCCTCTACACCACAGGACTATGCAGAAAAGGCAAACTCTGCTACTATGAAGGATACATAGACAAATCTCAACTAAAAACAAACCTAGAAACATTTAAAAGCGAAATAGAAAAAATAGAAGGCGTAAAATCAGTAGACGCCGTAACAATCAAACTCGACGAAGCCTGAGGAGGGCAACTAACCGAAAAATATATAAGGTGATAATTCCCTCCCTTCTCTTGAAGGGAGATGGAAAGTAGTTTTTAGTGCTAATCACCTTTTCCTAACCGAAAAATTTAAATATTCTTATATCACATTGCGCTTCTTCTCTCCCCACCATCTCCCACATAACTCTCCCGAGGTGGAAACGAATGAGTAACAATCAGGAAAAAATCACGCAATGTCCCAATTGCGGCAGCACCAACATCATCAAAGACTATGTCAGAGGCGAAACCACATGCAGTGACTGCGGAACAGTAATCGATAACCTCATGATAGACACCGGACCAGAATGGAGAGCCTTCACAGCAGAGGAAAAAAGAGACAGAGCAAGAGTCGGCTCACCATTAACACTAAGAATGCCAGATAGGGGATTAAGCACAACCATAAGCAGAAGCGACCGGGACGCCTATGGAAGAAAAATATCACCAAGGAGAAGAGCCCAAATCTATAGAATCAGAAAATGGCAAGTAAGAACAAGAGTACACTCCTCAGCAGACCGCAACCTAGCACAAGCAATGCCTGAACTAAACAGGATCGCAAGCCAAATTGGGGTTCCAAGAGAAATAAGGGAAACAGCAGCCTACATATACAGAAGAGCGCTTGAAAACGGACTCGTGAGAGGAAGATCAATAGAATCAATGGTAGCGGCATCCGTATACCTAGCATGCAGAGAACACAAAGTCCCAAGACCGCTAGACGAAATAGAACACTCAGCAAAGGTAAACCGAAAGGAACTTGCACACTGTATAAGACTAATACTGAGAGGACTACAACTCAAAGCACCAAGGCCAAGCGCAGCAGACTTCGTCCCAAGATTTGCAACAGAACTAAGACTCCCACCAAAAACCACAACAAAGGCACTCGAAATAATCAACAAAGCCAAACAACTAGGAATCACAGGTGGAAAAGACCCAACCGGACTAGCAGCCGCAGCACTATACATAGCAGGAATACTCACAGGAGAAAGAAGAGCACAGAGAGAAATAGCCGAAACAAGCCATGTTACTGAAGTAACTATCAGGAATAGATATAAGGAACTGGTTAAGAAGCTGAACCTTAACGTTGAAGTGTGAACGTCTCCTTCCTCCTTTTTGTTGCTACTGTGTTTTTTGCACTTTGTGCCGCGTTTTCCTTTGTCTTCTTTTGTGCTTTCAGTGGCAGTGTTATAACCTGCTTTGGGAGAAGAGTCCTCTACCCGAGAGAAATCGTAAAATCGTTGAAAAGCTTAAGAGGGAGCAGCCGCCGAGGTACGGTGTCTCCCCGTTCTCGTCTAAGGCATCACCCAGAGTTCTACTGCGAGAAGAAAAGTCGAAGTAAATTATACGCTCAAGGAAGTTGTCACGAAAGATCAGAAGGAGAAAGGCTTCATGAAGAAGTAACTAGGGATGGAGAAAATGACGTTACAAAGGCTTGTCAAGTCCTTCTTAAGCCAATCTCATCTGAACCACTAAGTTTTCCCTATTGTCCCCTCACAATCACACTCTTCATTCTCCAAAATTAGGCGGAACAGATGTAACAAAAAGAAGCAACCACGAAGCCATGCCAAACTAAAACAACGCAGAAATGAGAAAAATAAGAAATGTGGAAGCGGTTTAACGCCCTCCGCTCCTTAACGCCCTCCGCTCATTCCATCAAATGTCGACGTCGAGGTTCAGCTTCCTAACCAGCTCCTTGTAACGGTTTCTAACAGTTACTTCAGTTACTTCAGCAACATCGCTTATTTCTCTTTGTGTCCTTCTTTCTCCTTCTAGTATTGCTGCTATGTATAGTGCTGCGGCTGCTAGTCCGGTTGGGTCTGTGGGCAGCTCCCCTTTTTTGTTGGGGTGGCTTTTGCCCGCGGTTATTCCGTGTTTTTTGGCTAGGTCTATGATTTGTGTGGCTAATGTTTGGACTTTTGGTGGTAGGTGGAGCTCGTTGCTGAATCTTGGTATGAAGTCTTTTGGGTCAGTTACAGGTATTCTGATTTGTAGCTCTTTTAGGATGAGCCTGTAGCATCTTCCGAGCTCTTTTTTGTTTACGTGCGAGTGTTTTGCTATTTCGTCAAGTGTTCGGGGGATTTTTCTTATTCTGCATGCACCGTATATTGTTGCGGCTATCATTGCTTCTATTGATCGTCCTCTGATTAGGCTTTTTTTGATGATTTTCCTGTAGATGTTTGCTGCTGTTTGTTTCACTGGTGTTGGTATGGCTATTTGGCTTGATATTCTTTCGAGCTCGCTCATCGCATATGCGAGGTTTCTGTCTGTGGCTGAGTGGACCCTTGTTCTGATTTGCCATTTCCTTAATCTATATACTTGCGCTCTCCTTCTTGGTGCGAGTTTTTTTCCATGTATGTCTCTGTCTCTCCAGTCTATGACTGTGCTTAGTCCTTTGTCGTGGATTGTGAGTGATGTGGGTGAGCCTACTCTGCTTCTTTTTAGGCGTTCCTCGTTTGAGAATGCTCTCCATTCTGGTCCGTTGTCGATGATATGGTGGTGGATTACGAGTCCGCATTCGGCGCATACTACTTCTCCGCGGTGTGAGTCTTGTATAAAGGTGGTGGAGCCGCAGTCAGGGCAGGTTTGGGGGGGCTGGGGGGCTTCGGGGGTTTGGGTTACCATGTTTTTTTCTCCGAAAAATTTTTAAAGGCTGAGTTTCCGGCTTTATGGCGTGGGTTGTAGTATTTATATTTTTCGTTAATTTTATATTGCCTTGTATGTTCCGAGTGTTTCATTGTCGTGTTAATGTTTTTCGTTGGCGGGAGGCTATTTTTGTTGTGATGTGTTTGTTGTTCTATGGGTCGAAATCTTGAAAAATGGTTGGGGTAGTGTGTGTTCGGGTGGTATTTTTGGATGATGATATTGTAGGGTTTTTGAGGCGAGTTTTACCTAAGAGTGTGGTGGGTGATGCTGGTGGTGGGAGGCTTGCGGCTGTGCTTGTTCCTTTGGTTGTTGCTGGTGGGATAGTGCGTGTGATTCTCATTAGGCGGGGGAGGCATTTGAGGTTTCATGGGGGAGAGTATGGGTTTCCTGGAGGTGTGGTGGAAGAGAATGAAAGTTTTGTTGAGGCCGCTCTTAGGGAAGTTGAGGAGGAGGTTGGAGTTGGGAGAGAGCTTATCGAGGTGCTAGGCTTTCTTCCTGTTGTTAAGACGCTTACGGGTTTCACCATTGTTCCAGTGGTGGGGTTTTTGTCTTTACCGGAGGGTTTCCACTTCAAGTTGAACCAGGTGGAGGTCGAAGAGGTCGTTCTCGCCCCGCTGTTGCAGCTGGCAAGGAACTGTTGCAGGGATGTTTTCGGTGTTTACTACGTGTTTGAGGGGCGCAAGATTTGGGGGGCGACGGCGAGGGTGCTGTCCGGGCTTTTCCGGGTGTTAGATGAGTTGGCGTTTTCCGAATAGGCGGCTTTTATAATCCTCTTTCCCCTTTTTCGTGCAATGAAGGATTACTGATGCATTGAATAGGCTTCGGGGCGGTGGTTGAGACGCCTTCTTTTCCGGGGAGATTGTTTCATGACATTTCAAGTCGTGTGCCGCCTGTGTCGAGGAAAGAGAGCTTTGGTCATATAAGTGAGTTGCCTAACTGGATGAGTCTTGCATTTTTTGGGTTTTCATGTTTATTGTTTTATTAGATTTGTTGTTGCGGCGTGTGGACTAGTGGACGCGTAGTGTTGCCTGCTTTTGGCGTGCTGGCTATTTTATGTATTTTTCATAGGTCTCTCTTGTCCTATCGAAGAAGATGTTTTTCTCGGTTGCTGAGACGGGGATTCCTAGGAGGTAGTCTGCGTCTATGAGGTTGAGTTCTTTGGCTGCTGTGCCTGCGCGGAACATTATTCTAGTGTCAAGGTTTAGGAGTGAGGCTGTTTTGGCCGCGCTGCCCGCGGCAACTCCGAGGTCTAGAAGCTTGAAGGCGCAGAATGGCCCGTTTTTTCCTGCTTTTAGCATTTCGCTACATGTGGAGTAGCCGCATGCTCCGCAGTTGGCGCCTAGAGTCTCATTTCTTTTGATGCCCAAAAGGAGGACTGCGTCTGCTTGTGTGACGTTTGCGGCATCTCTGTGCCAGTGTTCGTCTCCTGTGAGATGGCCTATGCGGTGCATGAGTTCTGCGAGCTTTTCTTTATCACTACCTGTGACGACGGCTATTCTGACGGAGTCAGCCCCCCTTGACTTTGGCGCGGTCTTAGCGCTTATCGCCATCTGGTAGACTATGCCAAGGACGGCGCTGGTTTTGAACTCCTCAAATTTGTGGATCATCTTTCCACCGTTGGCTTCACAACACGATTTCGGCTTTTGGTTTAAGCTTCTCGTACGAGGTTTTGAGGTTTTCGACAATGACTCTGGAGCCTGTGAGGTCTATGAAGCTTAGTTCTCCAATGTAGCGTGGGACGACGTGAACGTGAAGGTGTGCTATGCTCGCGCCCGCCGCCCTTCCCTGATTAATGCCCACGTTAAACCCGTGGGGGCTATAAACTTCTTTCAGGAGCCTGATGCTCTTCTGGACGAGGACGAACATGTTCTTCACTTCTTCCTCTCCTAGTTCCTCTATTTCCTCCACGTGTCTCTCGGGGAAGATCATGAGGTGCCCAGGGTTGTATGGGTACCTGTTGAGGACAACGATGAAGCCCTCCTTCCTGCGCAAGATCATGGGCTCGACGGTTGGGTCTTCTCGGACGATGGCGCAGAGTATGCATTCCACCTGCGGCCGCTTGCCGCGGACGTAGTCCGCCTTGTCGGGGACGAGGATGTAGCTGGGGAAGCGTGAATCCAACTGTTCGACCTCCCACTCAGGGTGGCTTTTTAAACTGTTGACGGAAGGAAAAACTTAAATCTTCCTGCTTCGTGATTTGAGCCAGTAACTTTGAGGCGGTGACCGGATGCCCGTAGGCGACCCTGACAAGAGGAGGATAGCTGCACACCATCTTCTCCAAGTGAAGATCTGTATGAAGTGCTACGCGAGAAACTCCATCTCAGCAAACAAGTGCAGGCGGTGCAACTCCACGCGTCTCAGGCTTAAAAAGAAGAAGTAGCAATGTTTGTAGAACGCTTGTAGGATCTTTCCCTTCTCCCTCCAATGGTCGGATTATGCAAAGGGGGGGCATTGCGTGTGATTTTTCTTCTCGGAGCATGTTAGCAAGTTACCATAAGGATGCGCTTACTCTTTCTTCTGTTTCCTTTTCGTGACCTCATAGTAGCCTTTGACGAGGTCCAGTTCGTTGATTACCCCTATGAGGTTGCCTTCAGCGTCCTTGACGGGGAGCTGGTTCAGGTCGTGCTTCATCATTTTAAAGGCGCACTCGCTGAGGCTGACGTGCTCGCTCACTGTGACAACGTCGCTGGTCATAATGTCCTTTACCTGTACCCCAGGGAGGTTGAGCTTCTTCGTTGTTATGTAGAATATACTGCTCGCATCCCAGCTCCAGTCTGTCCCTTCGCTCGTCGATATGATGCTTGAGACTTTCTCCTCGGAGACAACCTCGCTAGCCCTCAGAAAGTCTGACTCGTCGACCACGCCGACCAGTTTTCCCTTGTCATCAAGGACGTGGAGAACAGGTGCCTTAGATAGCTTCATAATGCTGTAGGCGACGGGCAAGGGAGTCTTGTCCCACACAGCTATTATTACACGCTGGACGAAGGGCTTTATTGGCTCAGCTATCTTCTCGACGACGATCACCTTTCTGACGATGTCGGAGAGTGAGACGACTCCGACAAGGTTTCGCCCGTCGTCGGTGACGGGAACGTGGAAGATGTTTTTCTCCAACATCAGCCTAACCAACTCTTCTACGTTGTCCTCTGACGAGACTGTTTCAGGATCCCTTTTCATGAGGAGCGCTATCTGCGTTTCGCCTGGTTTCTCCATCAACTCTTTATGCGTCACTATTCCTGCAAGTGCCATCGTCCCCTTCTTGACGACCGGCACCACATTGACGCCGTGTTTCCTCATGAGCTCTAGGATCTCATCCCGCGTCCCAGGAACAGAGGCATAGATGACGTTTTTTCCCAGAATATCCTTAACTTTCAAGTATGGCGACCCCCACCTTAAATGAAGACAGTGGCACTCCTCCGAAAAGGGAATTCTCTACTTCGATAAAAAGGAGAAACGGGAATATAAATTATTTGCAAATACGTCATTCGTAGAAAAGCGGGCTCCCGGGAGCCTCGTAACATAGCTTGAACCTATAAAGTGGGATCTGCCTTCATATGACGTGTTCTATCGGTGGAGTTGCTTGCTTGAAGCGCTTTTCCATTTGCTCATACCACCGCATCATCTCGGGGGTTATCGTGGGATGGATGTGCTGAAGTGCTTCATCAAAGTGCCGCTGGTATACTTTCTCAGCGTTGACGTCCTCTCTCAACGCCAGTATCCCCGCCTCCTTACACACGGCCTCTATATCTGCGCCAACATATCCCTTGGTTACGCGGGCAAGCTCCGCCAAGTCGACATCCTCTGCGATCGGCATTCTTCTAGTGTATATCTTGAATATTTCTAGGCGGGCTTGTTCATCCGGCGGCGGAACCAGTATGAGGCGGTCAAAGCGGCCGGGCCTGAGGAGAGCCGGGTCGAGTAGGTCTGGCCTGTTCGTCGCCGCCATCACCACCACGTCGTGCAGCGCCTCAAGCCCGTCTATCTCTGTCAGGAGAGAACTTATTATGCGTTCCGTTACCTGCGAGTCCCCAACGCCGCTCCCCCTCCTCGGCGCTATTGAGTCGAACTCGTCGAAGAACACTATGCTGGGGGCGGCTGTCCTCGCCTTTCTGAATACTTCCCTTATAGCCCTCTCGCTCTCCCCCACCCACTTACTCAGCAGCTCAGGCCCCTTCACACTAATAAAGTTAGCCTCAGACA
>Ga0105158_1000068_pt1 | contig 46842 bp, 46 predicted proteins | sample LHCtaG_FD_81567 | JGI IMG/M metagenome (GOLD analysis project Ga0105158, IMG submission 81567) | Hot spring microbial communities from Little Hot Creek, USA to study Microbial Dark Matter (Phase II) - LHC4sed_matched | ecosystem: Environmental > Aquatic > Thermal springs > Hot (42-90C) >...
CAGTAAGATAGTTGGTTACGTTATGTGCCGCATTGAAACCGGCTTTTCAGGTTTAGGATTAATGAAGAGGGGGCATGTGGTGTCAATTGCAGTTCTACCGGAATACAGGGGGAGGGGGATAGGGGAGGCATTGCTTAAAGAGGCGCTTCAAGCAATGTTAAATCACTATGGTGTGAAGGAATGCTATTTAGAGGTCCGCGTGAGCAATATGCCGGCGATAAACCTCTATAAAAAGATGGGCTTTAAGATTGATAGAGTTATTAGGAGATATTACGCTGATGGGGAAAACGCCTACCTAATGCGTATAAGATTTTCTTAGGGGAGCAATATTTTATGAGGCGGCATGTATCCAAGGAGGACGTTGAGCATATAGCTTGGCTTGCACATATAGAGTTGACTGAGGAGGAGAAGGAGGTTTTCACCGAGCAGTTCAATAGGATTTTAGAGTTTTTTAGGAAGATTGATGAAGTGGACACTGAAGGCGTGCCGCCAACATATCACGTGCTGGATTTAGTAAATGTATCTCGGGGAGACGAGGTTGGGGAAACGCTGCCAAAAGAATTGGTTCTGAAAAATGCTCCTAGAAGAGAGGGAAACTTCTTTAAATCTCCTAGAATTGTTTAGGCATGCGGGATCACCATGCCGAGACTATATAGGCTGTCGGCTTCAGAAGTCGTTGACAAGGTTAAGCGTGGGGAGATAACCGCCGAGGAATATATAATTTCGATAATAGAGAGGGCGCGTAGAGTTGATAATAGAGTAAATGCGTATATAACTGCCACATTCAATGAAGCGTTAAATAAAGCCAGAGAAGTCGACGAGAAGATAAAAAGAGGAGAGAAAGTTGGCGGATTAGCTGGCGTAGCTATAGCGGTTAAAGACAACATATGCACTTTTGGGATACGGACAACATGCGCCTCCCGAATGCTTGAAAACTTTATTCCGCCATATGATGCAACCGTTGTGGAGAGAATTAAGCGTGAAGACGCCGTAATAATCGGCAAGACTAACATGGATGAATTTGCGATGGGTTCAACAACGGAGACAAGCTATTTTGGACCGACGAGGAATCCATGGGACCTCTCGAAGGTTCCCGGCGGGTCGTCTGGTGGAAGCGCCGCAGCCCTAATAGCTGGCGAAGCAACTTTAGCTTTAGGCTCAGATACCGGCGGCTCCATTAGATGCCCAGCTAGCTACTGTTCTATTATAGGGCTTAAGCCAACGTATGGATTAGTTAGCCGCTATGGGCTCATAGCATATGCTAATAGCCTTGAGCAGATAGGGCCCATGGCTAGGAGCACAGTTGACTGCGCCCTTCTACTGTCTTTTATAGGCGGCTATGACCCGAAGGACAGCACATCGGTAAATATCTCCTTAGGCGATTACGTCGGCTCCCTCACAGATGATTTGAGGGGTTTAAAGGTGGGGGTTATTAAGGAGTTTTTCGGCGAGGGTGTGGAGGAGCCTGTTAAGAAGAATGTTTGGAGATCTATACATTTACTTGAGGGTTTGGGGGCCGCATATGAGGAGATCTCGCTGCCAAGCTTAGATTATGCTCTGGCAGCATACTATATTATCGCTATGTCGGAGGCTAGCTCAAATCTAGCGCGCTACGATGGGCTGAGATATGGTTTTAGAGTCGAACATGACGATGCAGACTGGGCAAAGATATATGCTAGGAACAGAAGTATTGGATTTGGAGCCGAAGTTAAGAGGAGGATAATTCTTGGAACATATGCTTTGTCAGCGGGCTATTATGAACAATATTATTTAAAGGCTCTAAAAGTTAGAACAGTGATTCGGAGGGAATTTGAGGCTGCGCTTAAAAGATTCGATGTCCTTCTCGGTCCAACTATGCCGCTGCCTCCGTTCAATCTAGGCGAGAAAATTCAGGATCCGCTCACGCTATATATGTGCGATGTATTAACTGTGCCAGCCAACTTAATTGGTTACCCATCTATATCTATACCATGCGGGTTTGAGGGAAATCTACCCATAGGATTACAGTTAATAGGGAGGCCGTTTAATGAAGACATGCTTCTAAAAGTATCCTTTACTCTGGAAGAAAATACCAGCTACATTAGGAGGGAGCCGAGTCTACAATAACCCATATTATTTAATATCAACTATACATTTCATTTTGGTGGTGAATGTAGGCATGAACCATAGGGAGAGATTTCTTAGAACGTTTGGGTTTAAAGATGTTGACAGAGTGCCAGACTACGAGTTTGGTTATTGGACTGAAACAATTGATAGATGGCATATGGAGGGGCTGCCGCTGGACAGGAGGACTAATAGAGATGTTGAACTCTATTTGGGGTTGGAGGGATGGGATTGCATTGAAATGCTTCCTGTTCGAACGGGGCTGTGGCCGACGCTTCCAGAGAGGATAATTAAGGAGGAGGGTGGAAGAGCTATAGTCGATGATGGAATGGGAGGCATATATGTTAGGACGACTACATCATCTTCGGTGCCGCATTACATACGTCATCCGCTGAAGAATAGAGACGACTGGGAGAAGCTAAGGCCATTCTTCGACCCCAATACGCCCGGCAGGTTTCCACTTAACTGGGATGATGTTGCCAAGAGCTATATGGATCGCGATTACCCGCTTGGGATCAACGTCGGCAGCCTCTATGGTTGGCTTAGAAACTGGATGGGCGTTGAAAGAATTTCAATAGCCTTCTATAGAGACCCAGATTGGATTGCTGAAATGATGGATACCCTCGTCAACCTATGGATTACAATAATTCGGAGAGCCCTACGGGACGTTAAGGTAGACTTCGCAACGTGGTGGGAGGACATGTGCTACTCGAGGGGGCCATTAATATCAGTTAAGCATTTCGAGGAATTTATGGTTCCAAGATATAGAAAGGTTACTGAAGTGTTGAAGGAGTATGGCGTCTACATAAACATTCTCGACTGCGATGGAGACATAAGTCTCCTAGTTCCAGGGTGGCTTAAAGCCGGAATAAACTGCATGTTTCCTCTGGAGGCCCGCTTCACAGACTTCTACAGGCTTCGGAGAGAGCATGGTGGAAAGCTCCTCTTGATGGGGGGCGTGAATAAGATGGCTCTAATGGCCGGAGAGAGGGGCATAGAGAGGGAGCTTGAAAGGCTTACGCCGCTACTTAAGGAGGGTGGATATATACCGACGGTTGACCATAGAGTTCCACCAGAAGTCTCATATAGGACGTATCTAACATACCTCAGGAAAAAGCGTGAATGGATTGGGAGAAAAGACATATAGCGGAACGCTATCTCCGCTTAAGGATTTCATGGACTATAGAAATCCATCTAAGCAGGTTATCGGCATAACAGTCGGCGACCCAGCTGGCGTCGGCCCAGAGATTTCTATAAAAGCCCTCTTAGAAAACACTATCCTAGAGAAATGTATACCTATATTAGTAGGCGACTTAGCTGTTCTAGGGGAAGTTAGTAGGCGATTGAAGCTGAACGCGAGATTCAAATCCATAGACTCTCCACGTGAGGCTGTTGGCGAGAGAGGGGTGATTAATGTAATAGATGTGGGGTGTGTTCAACCAAGCGACTTTACTGTTGGCGCCGCCTCAGCTAGCTCAGGCCGAGCCTCAATAAAATATATTGAGAGAGCTGTGGAACATGCATTGAGGGGCGAGGTTAACGCTATAGCAACGGCGCCGATAAATAAGAGGGCGATTAATATGGCTGGAAGCAAATACATCGACCACACGGAGATGCTTGCAGCGCTCTGCGGCGTTAAAGATCCATTAACGATGTTTTGGGTTCGCGGTCTAAGAATTTTCTTTCTAACGAGACATATACCGTTAATTGAAGCTGTAAGGGCTGTTAAAAAAGATAACGTTGTCGAGATGGCTTTAAAGGTTAATAGGGCTCTACGATGGCTGGGGATAGAGAAGCCCAAGATAGCTGTGGCGGCATTAAACCCTCATGCAAGCGACGGCGGCTTAATGGGCAGCGAGGAGAACAGAGAGATAATTCCTGCAGTAAGGGAGCTTCAAAGAGCCGGTTTAAACGTCGCCGGCCCATTTCCAGCGGATACAGTGTTTCATCAAGCTTTGGAGCGCGGCTACGACGCGGTTTTATCGCTCTATCATGATCAGGGGCATATAGCTGCTAAAACCCTAGACTTCTACGGCACCGTTGCAGTAACTCTTGGGTTACCCTTCATCCGCACATCAGTTGACCATGGAACAGCATACGATATTGCTTGGAAGGGCATAGCGAACCCAACCAGCCTAGTGGAGTCTATAAAGCTGGCTGCCGACCTCTCGAAAGCCTATAATCCGAGGATTGATTGAAGAGAGATGCGGAAGGTCATATTAGACGCAAACTTTTTGCTCCTCCCCTTTCAATTCAAAATAGATATTTTTGGCGAAATAGAGGCTTTAATTGGGCGTTTTGAACCCATAGTTCTCTCAACAACCATCGAAGAACTCAAGAAGCTCTCCGCGAAAAAGTCTAGTAAAATCAGCAGATTAGCTCTCTCAGCCCTAAAGGTAGCTGAAAAATGTAGGCTGATTGAAGCCAGAGCTAAGCCCGGTGAAAACTATGATGACGTTTTACTGCGTGTTGCGAGAGAAGAAAGCTGCCTGGTTGCAACAAACGATAGAAAACTTAGAAATAAACTTAGAGAGACTGGTGTACCAACAATATTCCTCAGACAAAGATCTTACCTGCAGGTTGAGGGCTACATTTAGAGGGTGAATATGTGAGCTGCCGCCGTGAATAGAGATTTTCAGCTATAAGTCGAAACATAAAACTTTAAATATTAAAGTTAAAATTTTACTCCTCAGTCTCTTGGAGGGACTGCTTGAAACAAGAGATTATAAACGTTAAACTAAATCCTCTGAGAGATGAAGACATTAAAGCCATAGTTGAAATCGAAATGCATCCGGCTGTTAGGAAGTGGCTTATCGATTATAGCAGCGAGAGTTTTGAGAGGGAACTTGAGGAATACAGAAAATTCTTCGATAAAATAAGAGGCGATGATAGAGTTGAGGTTTTAGTTGCCAAAATAGATGGACGCGTCGCCGGCTTCTTAGCGCTCTGGCGCATGGATGAGTATGTGGAGCATGTAAGAAGCATAGGGATAAGTGTCCACCCAGACTACTGGGGGCGAGGAATAGCGTCTGCGTTAATAAGGGAGTCTATAAAGCTGGCTAGGGAGATGGGTGTCAAGAAGCTTGTAATTGAGACATTAGAGGAGAATAACGCTATGAAGCGCGTAGCTGAGAAACTCGGTTTCAAGCTGGAAACAGTTAGGAAGGGTAAAATCTTCAAGGACGGCTCATACCACGATGAAGATGTTTATACGCTGCAACTCTAGTATTTCAAAAAATGTCGATAGAAAGCTTTAAATATTTGATGTGCCGTGCATACATTACTTTTTGTAGCATCTAAATGGTGCTACAGCGAGTGCGCGAAATAGAATATGGGAGAAGATTGGAGAAAAATTCTCAAAAAGAGCATAACTAGACCAGAGCAGATTCTAGAGAGATTTAAGGTTGATGTAAAACCGATTAAAGAAGTCGCTGAAGTTTATCCAATGTTTGTCTCAAGATACTATTTTAACCTCATCGAAGACGTTGACGACCCAATATGGAGGCAGAGCATACCGAGTCCACTTGAACTCCAAGACCCCTATGGTTATGAGGATCCGTTAAATGAGGAGGGCATGAGCCCTGTACCCGGGCTTGTCCACAGATATCCAGATAGGGTTTTAATGTGCATTTCAAATAGCTGCGCGACGTATTGTAGGTTCTGCACTAGAAAGAGGAAGGTTGGTAAGCCAGTAATAAGCTTCTCTGACGAAGTTTACATGGAGCAGATACAATATGTGCGGGAGAACCCGTCGATTAGAGATGTACTCCTCTCCGGCGGAGACCCACTTATGCTTCCAGACGAAAAGATAGAGTTCCTGCTGAAGAAGCTTAGGGATATAAAACATGTTGAAATCTTGAGGATAGGTACAAGGGTTCCATGTACGCTGCCGCAGAGAATAACGCCGAAGCTTTGCCGCATACTTAAAAAGTATAATCCATTATATGTGAATGTCCACTTTGAGCATCCGCGGGAGATAACTGAGGAGTCTGAGAGGGCATGTGGGCTGCTAGCTGACGCAGGCATACCGCTTGGAAATCAATCTGTTCTGCTGAGGGGAGTAAACGATAGCCCAGAAGTCATGAAGGAACTCTGCCAGAAACTGCTTAGGATACGTGTAAGACCATACTATTTATTCCAAATGGATCTTGTGAAGGGAACATATCACTTTAGAACTAGGGTTGAGGTCGGCCTTAAAATAATTGAGGCGCTTGTGGGATGGACGTCTGGGCTAGCTGTACCACGCTTCGTCATCGACGCCCCCGGAGGCGGTGGTAAAATACCCATTCAGCCAAACTATGTCTTGGCAATAGATGATGAAAAAGTTGTTTTAAGAAACTATGAGGGAAAAATCTTCACTTACCCGCAGATACCTGCTGAAAAAGATGAAAATGGGGCTTTCATAGCTCTGAGAAGTGAAAAGGCTTTAATAGCGCGCTAGGCTGCCTGGAGAAGGAACGGCAATCTATGACCCTCAGAGTTGGCCTAACATATAATCTCAGGAGAAAAGTGGAAGATGACAGTTTACCAGAAGACTTTTATGTTGAGTTTGATGAGGAGGACACTGTTAACTCTATAGCCTCGGCGTTGAAGAGAGGCGGATGCAGGGTAATAAAGATCGAGGCGGATGAGGAAGCCTATATTAAACTGCGTAGGTGTAGGCCGGATATAGTCTTCAACATTGCTGAGGGCATACGCGGCGAGAGCCGAGAGTCCCACATACCGGCGATGCTGGAGATGCTTGGCATACCATACACTGGTTCAGGCCCCTCGACTCTAGCAATATGTTTAGATAAGGCTTTAACGCATAAGGTTCTCAGCTCCTATGGTGTTCCATCGCCGAAATTCCAAGTCTTTAAGCGTGTGGATGATGAACTTGAGCTGGATTTTCCGCTTGTGGTTAAGCCCCTTCTCGAGGGCTCAAGCAAAGGGATTAGAAGCAGCTCCCTTGTAAAGGATGATCAGAGCTTGAGGAGGCAGGTGGCGTGGGTTATCGAGACATATCATCAGCCGGCTATAGTTGAGGAGTTTATGCCTGGAAGAGAGTTCACTGTAGGGTTGATAGGTAATGGGGAGCCGCTTGTACTGCCCATTGTTGAAATATGCCTCGGAAAGCTCCCCAACGGCGCAAGTCCAATATACTCCTATGAAGCTAAGTGGATTTGGGATACGCCGGAGAAACCCCTAGAAATATTCGAGTGCCCAGCGAAAATCCCATTAGACCTGAAGAGTGAAATAGAGGAGATAGCTGTTAAAACCTTTAAGGTTCTAAATTGCAGGGATATATGCCGCATAGATATGAGGTTGGACAGCGAGGGAACGCCGAGAGTCCTCGAAGTCAACCCCCTACCCGGCTTAATACCGGATCCGAGGGCCCATTCATGTCTGCCAGAGGCTGCGAGGGCCGCCGGATTCACATATGAGGAACTTATCTGCACTATTCTCTGGCAGGCTCTGAAGAGATATGGGCTGCAGCACCTCTTTAAGGGGAAGTCTCTTGTTAAGATCCCTTAAGTTTCGGAGAACCATCTCTTGAAAGCGCGAAGCCTATTATCGTCTTAACGAATTCCTCAAAGGATAACCCGGCGGCTTTAAGCGACCGGGCGAAGCCTGCTTCCGGCGATAGATCCGGGTTTGGGTTAACCTCAAGAACATATAGTAACCCACTTTTCGCATCTAGGCGCATGTCAACCCTAGCGTAATCTCGGCACCTTAATGCTTTATAGGCCTTAATCGCCGTTTCCTCGATTCTGCCCTTCAACTCCTCATCTAATCTAGCCGGACACATCGGCTTAGTCTTAGAATATTCCTCGCTGTTTTTAAGCCACTTAGCAGCGTAATCAACTATTTTCGGCTCCTCTTCAAACTCAAAGATTATTTCCGAAACTGGTAATACAGTCGGTTTCTCGTTTCCTAGGATAGAGACGTTAAATTCTCTCCCACTAATATATTCTTCAACAAGAGCCGGCTGACGATATACATTATTTACATATTTTACTTGGCTCTCTAGCTCAACAACATTTTTAACGAAGCTCCGACGCGTAACACCTATACTGGCATCCTCCCTTATGGGCTTAACGAATAGTGGAAAACTCAATTCTCCTGGATTCTCGAATCTCTCCATTACTCGGTATTTTGGCGTTGGCACACCGTTGGCGTTTAAAACCGCTTTAGCTAAGCCTTTATCCTGACATAACCCAAGTGTAAGCGGCGTTGAGCCAGTGTATGGTATCCCTAAGATCTCCAATATTGATGGAATATGCATCTCGAGACTACTATCGCCCATGAAGCCTTCAGAAAGATTTATGACGACGTCAGGCCTGCAGGCCTTAAAAGACCTAACAATTTCTTCCAAGTCGTCTCTTATGGGGAGAAGATAGCATTGGAAGCCAAGTCTCACCAAAGCATCCTGGACAGCGTTCACCTGATCTAAAACCTCCACCTCGGCTAAGTAGTCTATTTCTTCGCCTCGTGGGGGCTTCGCGGGAGAATTAAATAGTACGCCGATTTTAAGAGTCAATTCTCCATCACCAACATTCCTCCACTTTTAATAACACCCCAGCATATATTTTCCTATCTTCTGAGGGGAGAAGTTTATTAGACGGTGAAAACCATCTTGAAGATGCTATGATGAGAAGCTGGCTGGCAAACTTTACCTCGACAACGAAATCCGCTATTAAAGGCAGGATTAAGGTACTCGTAGTTAGGGACCTCACGCTCACCATAATAGCTGGTTTAAGCGGCGGGCTTGACACATTATATATTAAGGAAGTGCTTAAAGCCGACGCCGTAGTCTTAAGCATGCTTGCATCAATCTGGTCGGTTGTTTTTCTAGCATTTATTTTGGTTGGGGGATGGATTTCTGATCGATATAGCCGCAAGAAGATGCTTATATATGGTATGGCTTTAACAATACCAAATCCGCTAATATATGCTTTTGCACCCGACTGGCGAATAACAATCGTAGCTAACCTCCTAGGCGCCGTCGGCACAGCTCTTGCAGCGCCAGCATATGTTGCGCTTCTATTCTCCTTCTCGGAGCAAAAAACCCGAAGCAGAACTATCGCCGTAATGAACACAATAAATAGCGTTGCCAACATAGTTACTCCGCCGATAGGCGCAGCGCTAATCCAAACATTTGGCGGAGGAGATCTAAATTGGCTTAGAAATATTTTTTTAGCCCAATTCTTCCTCTCACTTGCGGTTTTACTCTATACTTGGAGGAAGCTTGAAGACACCCCATTAAAGGTTAAGAGTGGGCCTAAAAGGCTAACTGAAGCCATCAAAGACATTTTTGGGCAGATAGGGAGGATATACAGGATCTCAAAGGAGAGGAGAGCTACACCATGGCTCCTCCTAGCTTTAACAGGTCCATGGGCTTGGGAGGCAGTTGCACCTTTCTGGGTGATATATGCCGCCGAGGTTTGCCGCTCACCGCTGTTGGTTTTAGGGCTCCTATCATCCCTATACAGCTTGACTGTAGCAGTGCTCGTCCTTCCCTTTGCCGAGATCTCTGACAGTAAAGGCAGAAAGAAGGTGATTTTACTCGCCAGGCCATTCCTATACATATGCCTAGTCCTCCTACTTATCGGCGGAACATTTAACAGCTGGAGTATCGCCCCCTTTATTCCGCTTATCGCATGGATCTTCAGGGCCATAGGTGATTCTTCAGGGCCATCGTGGACAGCTGCTTCAACAGAGGTTATACCGGAGGAACATCAAAGCGAGTGGGAGGCTACGAGGGACTTTCTGTGGAGGACTATGGCTATACCAGCCGTGCTTCTCGGCGGCTTCCTCTGGAACATAGATCCCAGACTGCCATTCCTTATGGCTCTTGTAGTTGACGGCCTCATCAGATTACCAATTTTAGCCTACATGATTCCAGAAACCCTGATAGCTCATAAATTAATAACTCATGGGCACCACTATCCTACGGGCCCGCATATAATATTATATGGGCTCCCAGGCGCTGGAAAAACGTCAATTGCCCGGCTAGTTCAAAAAGAGCTCTCGTTAGAGATAATAGATGAAAACCTCTTCAAGAAGGAGATTGAAGAAGCAAACGGCCATTTCATCCCATTCATGACAAGCGACTTAGATGAGAAAGAGATCGAAGAGAGATTGAACAGCATCCTCTCCAATGTTAATCGAGCAGCTATCATAGAAGGTGAGCCGGCGATTTTCGCGGCGAAAGATGAAAATAAAGGGTTAATAATCCTGCTTGTTGCACCTAAAGAGGAGAGAGTTAGGAGGAAGATTAGAGAGCAGGGTGGGCTGGACTTCGTAGCGCTTAAAAAGGTTGAGGAAAAAGACCGTAAAATTGCGAAGTTAACTCGTCAGCTATTCGGCTCAGATATATCTAAGCTGCCTCCATTCGACATAGCAATAAACACTGAAAGGATTCCGCCGGAGAAAATCGTAAAAATAATTAAGATTCTTTACGGCAAGGATGAAAAGAAAGAATCTTAATCCCGTGGTAGGAGGTTGAGGAAGTTTTTACCGGCATAACTATTCTTTAAGGTTTGAGGTGTTCAGATGGTTTTTTACATTGCTTACAGAAAGCTGAAGGAACATAAAAGTGGGGGGTCAATATCCAGGCGTCTGGAAGCTTTAGGCTGTAAACGAATATGCAACTCTTTCTGGGAGATAAGCGAGAGAAGGATAGATGAAGTTTTAAAAGCTGTGGGGGATAATCAGCCAATACTATTGAAGAGAGCGAGGGAAATTAAGAAGCCAGTTTACGACGAGAGCGGAAGCTTAATAGACTTAGGAAGCTTGATTGTTGTAGCATATAACGCTGAGAGAAATGGGGGGAAAGTTAAGGGGTTACTTTCCAAAACACCTTATATAAGGCTATGCCGCTCAGTTTACGCCTTACCCCACAGTAGCATTTCACACTACAGGAGGGGAAGCGCATTCAATATAAACCAGATCCTTGCACTTATAAAGGAGAGCGATGAAAATGCAAAAATTTATCCAAGAATGGTTGTGGTTAACAGCGCCTATGCAACCAGCATGTTGGTTGAGAGAGTTAAAGTTAGAATAGCGCATGAAACGAGAAAAATAGTTGACGGCTATAGGAGCCTGATTCAAGAAATATCTGAGGGACACATAGATAGGAGACGCGTAGGCGAGGAGGAGAAAAAACTTAATAGCAAGTTTACGTCGCTGAGAAGAATATCCGACTTTTATGATAGGTGGCTGAAAATAGATTCCTCGACAAGGGAAATAATGAAAATATATTTTATGACGAGAAAACTGCAGTCGACAAAGCATATTTATTTGGGTGAAATAAAAAAATTAAAGGAATTTTTATCCGCTTAAATATTAGGGTAAGGCTGGGGATTTACCACTCCTCTTCTTCCTCTTCTTCCCACTCTTCCTCTTCCCATTCTTCCTCTTCTTCGCCCCAGTCCTCCCACTCCTCTTCTTCCTCTTCCTCCTCTTCTTCCTTTGGCGGAGTCTTCTTTCTCGACATGCTACCTCACCAGCTAAGATGATAACTGTAGGAGAAACAAATAAACCTTTACCCAACAAAGTTGAGAGAGAAAATTTAGGAGAAAAGCGAAAACAATCGTCGAAATAAATAGTTTTTATAAAAAATTCAATTTTTACATATATTTTCCAAAGAGAATGAAAATTAAAGCCTTTTAATCGAGGAGAAGGTTCAATATGGTGATGAAAAATGTTCTACGAAAAAATTTAAATTTTGAGTTTAAAGGCTCAAATACCACTATTTAAGGACTTTTCCAGTCTCCATAAACCACAAGTATAAGTCGAGTTCACCTAGGGAGAGATTAGTTCTCTTCGCTATTCCCTCAAGAACACGTTCAATCTCAATATATCTGCGCTTAGTTAAAGTTCTCGGCTTCTCAATTAACCCATACTTCGCTAAGACATTGATTACGTGGAAATCTATTATGGAAACATCCATAAAACCTATGTTTCTAAGAAAGTGGCTTGCCTCCTTATACCCTAAACCCCTAACATTTTTTACAAGCCATTCCCTCAGAACTTTCCCCCTTTTCGTAGCCTTTAAAATAGACTCCAAATTACTGATTATTTTTCTCGCTTCAACGATATATTTAGCCCTTAAATGAGGATATCTGTGGCCCAGCTCTTTAAGTTTTTCAGCCAATTTATCCTCAGGCAAGTTTAGGAAGCCGCCGCCGATTTCCTCCTGGATTTTAACAGATTTTTCAGCGCTAAATCTAGCTGTCAGTATGCAAAAGCACATCTCCTTAAAGACTTCATTAATGGGCTTGGATCCATTCTCCTTAAATTCCCTAACCCTATTATCCACTAAATTCTTAACATCGCTTCTTTTAAGGGATTCAATGGCAGCTATCAGTTCGCTTAGGCCACTCAACGCGAACACATCTATCCTTCAACTTAACGATGAAGCCCTGCCTTATTTAAGGGTTCTGAGTTAGTGGCGATTCATGTTGCTTCATCTCTCCTTCCCTCTCGATCAGTTCATTGAGGGCTCTTTGGGAGACAAACTAATATTTGAATCTATCCATTGTGAAACTGCTAAATAAGGCAACGATTTTGAATCTGAAGGCTCTACAATACCTCCCTCATCGGTCTCCTCAACACTATTTGCTTCAGCGCGTACTTCCTTCTCTTCCACAGTGGAAGAGATTAAAGCGTCATGACGAATAGCAGCCGCTCTATCAGCTCCTTATACCTGTTTCTGATGGTTACTTCGGTAACCTTAGCTATTTCAGCTATCTCCCTCTGCGTTCGCTTCTCGCCTACAAGTACAGATGCTATATAGCTAGCTGCAGCAGCTATGCCAAGGGGCCCTCTACCGGAAGTCAACTTGAGCTCCGAGGCCATCGAGAGGATCTTAGTCGCTATGTCTTCAACCTTACCCTGCATCGTTAATTGATTTGAGAACTTGGATACGTAGTGGTTTGCTTTAAGCGGCGGTATAGATAAGCCTAGCTCCTTAACGAGGAAGCGGTAGCATCTTCCAACTTCCCTCCTACTTATATTCGCCGCACCCGCTATTTCATCCAATGTCCTCGGGAGACCGCATTGCCTACAAGCTATGTAGACTGCGGCTGCGCTTATCCCCTGTATGGATCTGCCGCGGATAAGCCGCTCTTTAACAGCCTTTCTATATAGTACTGAACTCGTCTCAAAGATGCTCTTCGGCAGCGAGAGAACGCTTGCAATCTTTGTTATCTCTGAGAGGGCGAATGCAAGATTCCTTTCAATAGCATCTGAAACCCTTATCCTCCTCTGCCACTTTCTCAATCTATATATCTGCGCCCTCTGGTTAACATCGAACTTCTTTCCAAAGACGTCCTTATCATGCCAGTCAATCATTGTAGATAAACCTTTATCATGGATTGTGAAGGTTACCGGCGCGCCAACCCTAGCCCTCTTCTCCCTCTGCTCATTGTCGAAGGCCCTCCATTCCGGCCCCTGATCAGCTATCTTCATGTCTACTACATAGCCGCAGTCCATACAAACTACTTCAGCTGCCTCGTAATCGCGCATTAGCTTCACGCTGCCGCATTCTGGGCAGCGCTGGATATCTCTAAGTATTGGGGGAAGAGATGGAGTCTCTTCATCCTCACTCATACTCATCTCTTCCCTTTAACATTCTTGGCTTTAGGCAGAATATATATGGGTGAATTAGCAATCTTCTTCGAACCTTGCTCTTTAACCTCTATCTCAATGTATGGGGATTTTACAGGTCCAAAAATGTCTGTGACCGGGCCAATAGGTTTCTTCCTCGCATCAAAAACTATTGAGCCGATCTTCGGGGCAGCGTTAACCTTGGCTATGGCTTTGTTATCTCCAATAATATGCAAAATCTCGCCGATCCTTTCCAAGCCAACTCACGCTCTAGAAGGGATAGATGAAAAAATGAACACAGCCAATTATTTAAGTGTTTTCTTAGATAATTAGCTGGAAACCTTGGTTAGCTCTAACGCAACATTCTTCAGCACCTGGGCTTTACGCTTTCCACCTTTTTCAACGGCTATAAAGCCCATTTTAACCCATGGAAGTCTAGGATAAGCGGATTCTATGTAGATTTCATATTTTAGCCCAAGATTTTTAACGGCTTTCTCAACCATAGCGATGCTTGGAGATTGAATACAGGTCTTTTTAGGTAATCGCCTACCCTCGCGCCTAGTTTTCGATGAATCAAAATAAACGGGCCAGAGAATCACTGCATCCCTTTTCTTCATATTAGACTCCTAAAAGCAATTTACGAGAAAAATCGTTATCTAATCTACTTAAAATTTACTTCTTTTTGTCAATTAATACAGCATTTAAAACACCGTCTTGTCCAGGTCTAGAAGTCACTTTGGCCGCTCCCAGAGAAGTCTCTATTATGCAGCCTTTAGTCATAACTCCTCTTCTATTATAGTCTACATTAGCTGGGTTCCTCACAACTCTAATAATTTCAACCTTTCTTGTTTCACCTGTCTCCGGATCCGAAACGTTTGCCCAGTTAGTGCTCACCAACCTAACCTTTATGTTGCCTCCCTTTCTCCGACTAACCTTAGTCTCATGTTCGCCTAGAACAGTCTCTGTTGGGAAAGAGCCCACCTCGTATTTTCTCTTTCCCCTATAGGGTTTTCTTCTCCCGCCCGTAGGTTTCTTTTTATGTAGATCGCCATGCCAAACAGACATCTAAGATCACTTGCTCCTTTAGAATTTAAGAGGAAGCTTAGGTGAATATAAGTTTAGCGGATAACTCAGCCTCCAGAAAACTTCTCTATAAAAGTGTCTACATATTTCTGCAGGCTCTCGGCGTCTATCGGAGGCTTCTCAACTTCCACTTCACCTAAGCCTAGCAAATCAACATAAACCTCATTTGGCTTCAAATTTTCCAGCGCGCATTTAGCGCATAAAGCCGCCCCCAAACCAGTGGCCTCTGGGAAAGCGGCTTTTAAAACCCTGCTCTTCGGAAAGAGAGCTGATAAAATGTTTAAGTAAATGCTGTTTTTCGCGAATCCGCCTTGAACTACTATATCTAGGCTTCTTCCACCATCTATCAATTTTATCGCTACATAGGATTCTATTGCCAAATACAAGTTTAACAGGTGGTAGGCTTCCCCGGCGCTTCTATGAAAAGCGCTTCCAATTATCTCCGCCCTTGAACCCTGGAATTGACCTGAACCTGAAACTAAGCCTGGCGCTATAAAGTCTTCCCGCCTCCTCAAGATTCCATTAAGTAGATTTACATCAAACGGTATCGAGTGAGGGTCGGCGAGAAAACTTTCTTTAATAATCCTCATATAATAGTCGTATTCGTAGCCGCCCTTAAACCTAGATGACTTAACCGGCCTATTATAGGCGTCAATGTAATATAGGACATCCATGTATAGGTCCTCGCCCCTAGGATTGAAAAGCTCCCCGGGATGCATGAAAACACACCATGTGCCTGTAGAGGCCAGTATAAATTCCCCTCCCCTAGCAATATATGGAAGTAGACAGGCGTTTGAGTCATGTAATCCCGGGGTTGCTAGAATCCTCGAACCATGGAATTTAAATTCGCCAAGCGCCTCCCAAACATTAACGACCTCCGGGGATCTTTCATCAACCATTAAGTCTTCGGCAACCTTACTCCACCCTTTTTTAGGCACATCGTAGAGGTATGTGTGGCAACCTATGCTTGTAACTTCACTCGCCTTAAAACCCGTAATTGTGTAGGTGAGGAACTGCGGTAGAAATAAGACTTCGTCAACTTCACTGAAGACCTCTGGAAACTTCTCCTTTACCCAGTAGACTTGTATGCCGGCGTTTAATAGCTGACCGTAAGGTGGGGTACCTGTAGTCATGTAGAGCTCAAGTGGGCTTCCAAATTCATCATAAAACTTCCTTCTAATGTGGGCTTCAATATCCTGGTTATATGACACCACTGGCAGTCTGAGGGCCCCGCCCTTTAAATGCGCTATCGTTGCGCCGAAGGTTGTTATAGATAGCGCCTTAACCCTCCAATTCTTAGATGCCTCTGAGAGACTGCTTTTCATCCAGGGAATGATGGAGCCGACGTCATCGCATAGAATATTGTTTAATGTTATCTCATCTATCCTAGTGGACTGGGAGAGGATGGGCTTTAAATCCTCTGAGAAAACAATAAATTTCTTGTTTGATTTACCTATGTCGAAAACCGCTATTACATCCTCCATAAACTCCCCTTAATATCTCCTAAAAAGACTTTAATAAGCATCACTGCCCCTGCGCCTCTATCTCAGCCATCTCCCTCCTCTCTTCGTCTCCAAGAGAGGCCGGCAGGGTTTCCTCGCCCCGCTTCTCAAATATCCTCCTCAACTGGCGCTTCATAACATGTATATTCTGGCTTAATCCAAAGTAATCTGCAAAGAAATCAGTTGTTCTAAGAATAAAGTCTTTACCGCTCTTTTCACGGGAGATGAGGCCCATTTTAAGCAGGTCTTTTACGTGTTTGTAGGCGTGTTTTCCCCTGACTTCAATAACCTGCTTCTGCGCCACCGGTTGCCTATAGGCTATATAGGATAGGGTCTTCAATGGGCCTTCTGTTAAAAGAGGCCTTATTGCAAGCTTCCTAACTCTACCTGTGTATTCGGCTTTGAGCTGCATAACGAATCTTCCATCATCTAGCTCAAGCACCTCTAGAGCAGTGCTCCGCCGCTTATACTCTTCAACCAGCATTCTAGCCAGCTTCCGAATCTTCTTTTCAGATCGGGAGCCTACAACGCTACATAGGGTTTTAACGTCTAGGGGTCTGCCAGCCACATACAGCGCCGCCTCAATAAGCTTAAGCTTAACGTTATCATCCTCATCTGAAAACTTCGCCTCACTTTCACTCATTACTTGATTCTCCTCGGCTGAGACGACATCAGTACTTAACGTCATTCACCACTCCACCTTCACAGTTAAGGGTTATATATATCTCGCCAAATTCATCATGCTGCCATAAAGTGATCTTACCCTTTTGAGCCATAAACAGCAAGGTTATGAAAACCTTAATCACCTCTATCCTGCTTAAACCCTTTATAATCTTCGAGAATGTTATAACTTCGCCTCTCTCAGCCATCAAGCGCATTTTCTGAAGTATTTCTTCAATCTTCTCCTCGATCTCCATCAGATAGGCGCTTATCGCCGGAAACACTTCTGGCGGCGGAAGAACTGGTTTTTGAGGAGTTTTAAGAGAAAGAAGCTTTTCGCCTTGAAGGGCTTCGTCAAGGGCATTTAATAAACTTTGGAGAGTTGTCGTCGTCATCTCGTAGCGTAATGGCAGCATAAGTGGCGGTGGAATAAAATCGGCAGCTGTCTTTGTAGGCTCCTTCCCCTGAGGCTTCGGCTCTTCAGTCTTCAAGAGCATGCTGGACTTTAAGAGGTATATGAAGGCCGATGAGTCCAGGGCTACGCCTGAAGCCCTAAAGTCTACGAGGGCTCTTCGCTCCATCTCCTCTAGGAAGGATATTAGGAGGAAAGCTATATTGATATTCCATGGATTAATCTTCTGCAGGCGCTGAAGTTTGAAGAGTATATCCCAGGGAGGCCTGAGGTAAAATGGCTTATTGACTTCGCTGCCCATATTGTATAGCCTCTTTAAATGTCATTGAAATAACATGCGAGACGCCGTTCTGCCCATATATGCCGTAAACTCCATCAGCCTTACTGATCATCTCCGGCTTCAAGGTTATAACAATAAACTGCAGCTGCATTTTAGATGATTCTTCAGCAAGCAATTCCCCCAGTCTCTCAACGTGGAAGACATCTAGATGCGCATCTATCTCATCGAATAGATAGAAGGATGCCGGCGAGAACTCCTGTAACGCGAATAGGAAGGCGACCGCTGAGACAGACCTCTCTCCGCTGCTGGCTCCGCTGACGAGTATTGGGGATTTACCTGGGAACTGAACTATCATGTCTACGCCTCCGGAGAATGGATTCTCCGGGTTCTCGAGTTTCAGTGAGGCGCTTCCACCGCCAGTCAGCTTAGAGAAGTAAATGTTTATCTTCTCATTTATCTTGTTGAAGGCATCCATGAAGACCCTAATCTTCTTCTGCTCAATTTCATTGATGAACTTTAAAATTGCCTCCCTCTCCCTTTCAAGCTCGTTAAGCCTCATTGAAAGCTCCTTATATCTCGAGGCCTGCTCAAGATATTGTGTTTCAGCGAGCTGGTTAACTGCGCCTATACGCTTAAGCTCCTCCCTCATAGCCTTAAGGGAGGAGCCAACATCCTCCAGCGGCAAGATAACCGTTAACTCGACGGGTTCTTCAAAGCCCATCTCCCTCAACTGCTCTCTAAACCTATCTATCTGGAGGCTGACGGCTTGCGCTTTAATCTTTAACTCGTTAAGCGTCCTTACACCGTTCTCGTATTCTCTTTCGAGACCCGCTATTTCCTCATCTAAAGCATCTATCTGTGAAGTGAAGAAGCCTATCTTCTCTCTGGCCTCGGAGAGCTCCCTTGAGAGCTCGCTTCTCAGCCCCTCTAGGTCCCCTATACTTTTACGCACCTCACTCTCCTCTCTAAGAAGCCCCTCCAGCTCCTTTTCGGCGGCGGCAATCTGCTCCGAGACCTCATTGAGCTGCACTGTTAGATTTTCCATGCTCTTCTTTAAGACCCTCTCAACCCTCAACTTTATCGTTGAGGACTCTGACTCAACGCCGCCATATTTCTGCCTTAAGCGAACTATTTCCTGAGATAGGGCTGTCAGCTTCTTCTCGGAGTCACGTATTTTAAGTAGGTCTATCTCGCCTCTTAAGCGCTCGTATTCCTCCCTTAAAGCCCCCTCTGAGGTGGATAACTCCTTCAACCTCGCCTCCAGGGAGGCTAGCTGCTCTTTTCCCTTCTCAACGCGGCTTGCTAAGTCCTCTATATTTGCGTCTATACGCTTGATCTGCGCCTCTGCTTGAGACATGTTCTTTCTAGCCCGCTCGATTTCGCTTTCAATCTTCGCCAGAGACTCTGATAGAGACATTACGTCGCTTTGAGTTTTAGATATCTCGTTCTCCAGGTCGGCGATAATGTTCTCCCTGTTATCCAGGTGGCTCTTTAATGCTTTAACCGCCTTCTCAAGGTTCTTGAGGGCTTCGTCGCTTGGTATAAGTGAGGATAAATCTACTTGAACCCTATAGAAGCCGCTTTCAACGCCTCCACCAGCCTCATAAAGGTCGCCGCTTAAAGTAACTGCCCTGAAACCATCCTTCGAAGCTCTTATAGCAGCATCCTCGCTTAAAGCTAGTAGCGTATCGCCTAAAACGAAGTCTACAGCCGTCTTATATCGATCATCACATTTGACAAGCGAGGAGACCCATCCGCTGACACCGTCAATATTAACTTTTTTATTAGGGGAGCTATTGTTCGGCGAAAGGTTTCTAAGCGGGATAATCTTAACTCTGCCTAGCTTCATGCGCCTCAGCGCCTCTATGCATGTGAATGCAACGTTGAAATCTTCCACGATCAGCGAGTCAAGCCATCCTGATGACGCCACCTCAACAGCCCTTGCATAGTCACCCTCAACCTTTATTAGATTCCTAAGCCTGCCATGTACGCCGCTTATAACCCCCATAGAAGCCAGCTTCTCAATGCTCTTCAGAGCCGTCTCCTCAGATTTAATCTTCTCAGCTAAACTCTTCTGAGCCTCAAATCTTGTCAGGGCCTCCTTAGCTAGCTCGGCGATTTTCTCAGCTTCCTTAATCTCCCCTTCTATATTGGCTCTCTTCTTAATGCGCTTCTCTAAAGCTGCCCTTAAGCCGTCAATCTGCTTCCTCTGGCCATCAGCTATCTCCTCCAGCTTTGTAAGCGATTCACGGAGATTCACGTGTAAGGCTGTAAGGTCCTCCCTCTTCGCCTTTAAATCCTTAAGTCTCTGCGTGTAAACGCCCATCTCTGACTGGATTCTAGCAATATTTCTTTCAACAGAAATCTTCTCCTTCTGTATCTGGGATAGCTGCTCCTCCAACTCGCTTAAGCGCTTAGCTTTTTCCTCAAATATGGATCTAACTCCCGAGAGGCTCCCCGACATTGATTCATAAATGGCCTGTTTCTCCCCTATCTCTTTGCTCAGCTGCTCTAGGGTGGCTTCCAGCTGCTTTACCCGCTCCTCAGCTCCCTCAATCTCAGCCTTCACGGATTCAATTTGCCCCGTCAGCCTTTCACGTTGACCCCTCAGCTTCTCGAGGGTTGATTTTTTATCACTTATCTTTGAGAGTACCTCGCTGAGCCTAGATTTAAGGCTCCTAAGATTAACTTCAAGATCAACCATCCGATTATTCTTAGCTTGAACCTCGTCAAAGCCGAGCTTCCTCAACTCGTTCTCCAGATCCCTGCGCTTGGCTTTAAGCGACTCTCTCCGCTCAAGGGCTATTCTATTTCTCCCCTCAACTTCAGCTATTTCATCCGACAACTTTTTGGCTTCAGCTTCAAGCCCCCTTATATTCTCGGAGATCCTTATTGATTCTAGGCGGGCTATCTCCCTCCTCAGCAGATTGTAGCGGAGAAGATTGTTTCGCTCCCTCTCTAAATCTTCAACTCTTTTCTGGATTTCACTTATCTGCCCGGTAGCCGTCTTTATAGCCATATCAGCCTCCTTTAGCTTCACCTCAGCTTCAGCCTTCTCAGCGTCGTATTGGGCTATGCCAAGCATATCCTCAATAATCTTCCTGCGCTCAGCAGTCGATATCTCGGCCATACGCGTCAACGTTCCCTGCAGAACAATGTTGTGGCCGTATGGGCTTATGCCGGCAACTGAAAGAACCTCAAGCAGATGAGCCCTCGGAACCTTCCGCCCGTTAATCCTATAAACGCTTTCTCCAGAGCGATCTATCTCGCGTGAAATCGTGACTGTTGTTGTCTCGACTGGTATGCGCCCGTCAGAATTATCAAATTGGATAACTACTTTAGCCTCATTCTTCTTTACACTAGATTTTTCTCCGCCGTTAAATATAAGCTGGGAGAAACTCTCGGCTCTAAGCCTTTTAGCGCTGAGTTCACCCAGGCAGAATATGACTGCGTCAATTATATTGGTTTTACCGCTGCCATTCGGCCCAGTTATTACAGTGAAACCTCTATCAAAGGTAAGCACGGTTTTTACTCCAAACGTTTTAAATCCATTTATTTCTATGCGCTTAATGTACGGCATCCCTTAGCATTCTCCCCGGAAATCAACTTATCCCTCCGCAGCATCGCCGCACAGCGTTTTAATGGGTACGTTAAGTTTTAACAGCCCTTAAGATTTGCACCTCTAGATTCACGCATCTTTTCAGATACTTTCTTAATAAAGTCTTTTATGCCTTTATCCCCATCAAATATAAGAGCGTAGCCATCATCAACCCTAACATTTAAGCCGAGGCCGTCTGCAACCCGCTTAATAAAGTCCAGCGGGATCTCATCTGTTACTTGGATTCTAACCCACTTCTTCCCCCTCGGAAGCCCCGGCTGGAACCTCACTGAGGCTTCAACCTCAAGCTCCTCTGCTTCAAGCACGCAGAGCCGACTTAAAACATTATTAACATAGTTTTCTCCAAAGGCATCCCTCGCGGCTGAGAGAACATAGCTCTCAACATCGCTCAGATATTCCTCTAGGCGGGCGATGTTCTCTGAGCGGGATCTATCAGCCTTAACAACCTCAAGCATAACCTTCGCTGAACGTAGATCATTTATAACGTTCGGCGGAATATATTTGCCATGCCCAAGTAAATCTGTGATAACATCAGCCAATATTTTCCAGCGCGCTTCCCAACTCATCTCAGCACCTCGAAGAACAAATGGGGGTTGATTAGCCATAAGCTTATCGCATAATAGGAGATTACTCATCCGGTTATTTATAAGCATGATATAAGTAGACAACATAGTCTCCCACTTATTTTAGCAAATCTATCAGAACATAAATATCGGTTTCTAATATGCCGATCTACATGTAGATAAATTGGACATTCACAGCGATTATCAAAGGGAAATAAATAAGCGTAGGCTCCACCACTTGATTATTTATAGATCTATGGTAATGGAGAAAGATCTACGGGAAAGCATATGGGTGGCTCAGCGTCGAAGATGAAGCAGGTGATAGTGTTAAGAGCCGACTTGAAAATGAGCCCTGGAAAGGCAGCTGTTCAAGCAAGCCATGCAGCCGTCTCATCGGCTGAGGAGGCTAGAAAGAACTGTCCTTCATGGTGGAGGGAGTGGATTGAGGAGGGGCAATGCAAGATTGTGCTGAAGGTTAACTCTGAGGTGGAACTCTTAAGCCTGGAAAAGAAGGCTAGGGAGATGAAGATTCCAGCTGCTTTAATAGCCGATATGGGTTTAACGGAGCTTGAGCCGGGAACAGTGACGGCTTTAGGTATAGGCCCGGCTCCATCAAACCTTATAGATAAGATTACGGGAAGCTTACCGCTCTATTAGGGATGGAAAAATGCTTGGAGTTCCAGGTGTAGAAGCAAATGTTGGTATAGAAGTTTATGCTTCTACGGGTAGGGGGATAGGTGGGGTAATAAAGAGGACGCCGGAGGACTTCATTGTTGAGGAAGTTTTGGTTGATGGTTCAGAGGCCTCCATTAGGCTAGAGGGGGAAAAACTTGACGATTTAGCTGAGCACGGCCGCTACCTCATATGCATCTTGGTTAAAAGGGGGTGGGATACGCTGCTAGCAATAGAGGAGGTGGCGAAGGCTCTCGGAATAACCTCTGATAGAGTGGGGTTTGCTGGGATAAAGGACGCTGAGGCATTAACAGCCCAGTATATAAGTATAGGCGGGGTCCCAGCCAGCAGGGTTGCAGAGGTAAATATTAATGGCTTGGCGATTAAGCCCTTAGGCTTCTCCAGCGAGAAGATCACGCCAATGAAACTCTTCGGAAACAGGTTCACGATAACTGTAAGGTCAGTTAAACTCGGGGAGAAAACTGTTCGGAGGAGAATTCAGTATATAGCCCGCGAACTAGAGGATTTTGGGGGCATACCAAACTATTTCGGACACCAAAGGTTTGGAACAATTAGGCCCATAACACATCTAGTCGGCAAATATATCGTTAAAGGTGATTTCGAGAATGCTATGCTAACCTTCTTAACATATGTGAGTCCATTCGAGAATCCAAGAGTCAGAGAGGTTAGGAGAGAGCTACGTGAGACAATGGACTTTAAGAGAGCCCTCAAAAGTTTCCCCGAGATATTGATTTATGAGAGACTGGCATTAATGCATCTCTCCAAGAGAACCGGAGACTATGTTGGGGCATTCCATAAGCTCCCAGTGAACCTACGTAAACTCTTCGTCCAATCATACCAGTCATATTTATTCAATAGGTTCTTAAGCACTAGAATAAAGCGCGGCATACCCCTTAAAGAGGCACAGGTCGGAGACTATTCTGTCACGCTGAGCAGTGGAGGTCTACCGACGAGGATTCTCATTATGGTTGAGGAGAGCAATATATCATCGGTTAACGAGGCTATTAAGGAGGGTAAAATGGCTTTGGCATTGCCGCTCATAGGTCCTGGGCAGTCTACTTCCAAGGGTGTTCAAGGCGAGATCGAGAGAGAAATCCTCGAGGAGGAGGGGGTTTCGGAGGAGGACTTCAAGAGGGCGAGAATCATTAAAGTTGACCCTCACGGTGGATTTAGGACGGCCCTAGAAAAAATAGTGAATTTCAAGGCGGGCATAATCTCGGGGGAAAACTCGAACGAAGTCTCCGTTAAATTCAGGTTTACACTACACAAGGGCACATATGCGACGATAGTTCTGAGAGAATTCATGAAGCCTAAAACAGATAAGGAGTTGATAGAAAGCGGCTTCTAAAAAGGCCCTCGGCTGCTGTTTTAAGTTTCATATGTTTTATTGGAGGAGGCATGCTTAGGCTTAGATGGGTCTGTGAGAGGCTAGGCATTCATTACGTGACTCTGGGGGAGTATGTTAAGAGGGCTGGATTAAGCCAGTTGTCCCAGCTAGTGGAAGACCTAACAGCGATGGCCTCGAGCTTCGCGGGAAAGCTCTACGGCGTGAGCCGCAAGTATGAGAAGGTGGTTGAGGATGCGAGAAAACTCATCGAAGACCCTTTAAGCAATTCAAAATGTACTCTATCTCAAAAAACGACCCCGGAGTTGGAGGCCTCATAACGTGAGGAAACTACAGAGATATAAATTTTATAAGCTGAAAACCTCGCTGTTCACGGCGGGGATGGCTAAAAGCCTTTAAGCCCTAATGGCAATTAAACTATTTGGAGGATGTTGCCCATGATTAATATGCGGAGTGATAGGCGACATTGGATTCAAATAATCGGCTTACTTATCCTTGGAGCGCTGTTGTTGCTGCGTGGACTTATTGGCGGCGATATAGTTGCCACTTCAATTGGGTTGGCGCTTACGTTTGGCTCGGTCTCCCTTACCTTAACTGCTTATGTGGCAAGGGACTTTAAGGCAAAGCGCTATCTTGAAATCATATCCGCAGCTGGCTCCCTTGGAATAATAATCTATGGATACATTTTAAGTGGAACAGTAATCTTAATGATTATCGCAGCACTCATAATAGCGCTTTTCACATTAGGCATCATACTCTCATACATTATGCCAAAAATACGGGAGGTTCAGAAACTGCTTCCATTTAGCGTAAATTTATTAACTGACATAACATTACGACAGCTGGGAGGAGATTAGGCAAGCTCTATTCTCCCATCTCTGATATTGTAGATTTTTGTGCAGGCCTCGGCGACTATTGGGTCATGTGTCACAATGATAAATGTCTGCTTGTTCCTCTTGTTTAATTCTCTTATGAGTTTCATTAGCGACTGGGCTGATTTTGAATCTAGGTCTCCGGTGGGTTCGTCGGCTAAAACAATTGCTGGGCTATTTGCCAGGGCTCTTGCTATGGTAACCCTCTGCTGCTCTCCGCCGCTGAGCTCGTCTGGTTTGTGGTCTGCCCTAGCCTCTAAGCCAACCATCCTCAGGAGATCCAGCGCCCTATCTCTCCTCTCATTTTTTGGGACGCCAGCTAATGCCATAGGCAGCTCAACGTTTTCTAGGGCCGTTAGGGTCGGTATGAGGTTGTAGAACTGGAATACGAATCCAACCTTTTTAAGCCTATAATCGGCCAGCTCATCTTCGCCTAAAGAGGTTATATCTACTCCATCAACGAATATCTTACCCATGGTCGGCTTATCTAAGCCCCCTATAAGATTCAGCAGCGTAGTTTTCCCAGAGCCCGATGGACCCATTATCCCAACTATCTCGCCAGAATAAACTTGGAAGTTAACGTCCCTCAACGCTGGAACTTCAACTTTACCGCGCCTATAAACTTTGCTTAACCCAATTGTCCTAACAATCATCTTAACATTTTCATACATGCCTAAGCGCCTCCACAGGCTTCATTCTAGAAGCCCGCCAAGCTGGATAGAGTCCGGCTAATACTCCGACGAGAGCCCCTAGAGAGAGACATACCGCGATATTTGTTGGCGCTATAGATGGCCTTGCAAGCATAACATTTGTTAATGTTCTGCCGCCTAATCTAGATCCACCTATGCCGGGAGGCGTCACTCCAAACGAGAAGAGGCCTGAGGTTAACAGCGGGAAGGCGTATGCCAAGATACCTCCGACAAGCACTCCGACGCATCCACCGATCAAGCCGATTAAAAGCGACTCTGCAAGGAACATCTTCATTATGGTACTGTTCTTGGCTCCAATAGCCTTCAAGATTCCTATCTCCCTAGTCCTCTCTGTTACAGACATGATCATTGTGTTAACTACGCCGAAGCTTCCAGCCGCCAATGCAACTAAGCCTATTGTTGCAAAGAACAATGTTAAGGTGTTAAGCATTTGGGTTGCCTGCTGGAGGGTTGCCGTTGGAATTGTGGTTCTAACGCCCTCCACCGTTGAGGAGATTAGGTTCGCTACATCGCTGGCTAGGGATGGATCCTCACATTTAACAAGTATCTGCGTCACTAAACCGTACTCGCCGGTGAGGGCTTGCGCGTCCTTAAGCGTTATATATGCCGCATATTCTTGGAAAGCTATTCCACTCTCGAATACTCCGACTATCTTGAAAACTCGCCCACCGCTCTCCTGGTCTCCGCTGAGCGTAATCGTCTCCCCAAGCGTCAAGTCCAGTAAATCCATTAATGCTTTTCCGAGAACTATTTCTCCGCTGCTTGAGATAAATCTGCCTTCAATAACGTTTAATCCGCCTGTAACCGTTTCATATGATGATGGTTCAACACCGTATATTGTGACCCTTCTACCACCGATGGAGCCGCTGAACGAGAACTGCGGTGAGGCGACGTATACGCCTGGAATACTGCTTATCACATCCACCAGCGATTCGCTCAGCGTGCTTAGCCTCGGCAGGGCGCCGAAGAAGCCTCCGCCGCCCACCCCCATTCTATCTCTGAACATTGTGGAGTTTGTCACCGTTATGTCGGCTCCGCCCAGCGCCCTAACCATAGATCTAGCTTGACTCTCCATCCCAGAAACCAAGGATAGGAGTATGAACATCATGCTTATGCCGACAACTATCCCAGAAACAGTTAGCCCAGTTCTGAGCCTCCGCCGACTTAGGCTCCTAGCAGCCATGCTCCAAACAGACATCGCAATTTCCCTCCAAAAATAAAAGGGGGAAGTTTATGGGGCAGTTGTAGTCTCCGTGCCAATCGCCGTCTTATCGATGACCGATACATTCACTATTCTTATAACCTTTCCAGCTTCAAAGTCTATATCCACAAAGGCTCTGTTGTAATCGCCCTTAGCCAACACTAAGAGAACTTTGTCAACATACATGGCAACTTGACCATTCCCCTGAACGGTTAGCTTCACATGTATCGGCCGGATGTCTTTAACCTCATATCCGCTGGATAGCAGACTCTGTACGTCTTCATCGTTTCCCGCTATTTCTAAAACCCTACTTTTGAATTCATCGCTTAGCTCGACACTGAATCTATTGAGACCCCGCGGAAGCTCTCCTCCCACCGCCCGCCTCCAGCCGTATCTGAAGGCCCATGTGAAATTTCTTGCTTCATCTATGCATTGGGGTGAGGGTGCTAAAGATCCCTGAGTTTGGCGCCAGACCCGCGGGTTCATCCATGAGAAACGTAGATTGTAAGCGTATGCTGGTATAGCTACTACGCATACCAGTGCTAAGCCTAGGGCAGCCAGCAGTAATGTTTTTCTCATAGTTCCCCACGTCTCCTAGAAGGAGAGGCTAGATTCGGTTATAAAAGGATTTTTCAAAATTATACCAGAAAATTTTCCCAATTTTTTGCCTTGCGGTGCTTTGCGGCTTAATTATTTTTGACTGCTATTTTCCGCTTTAGAGAATTTTTCAGCAGTATTTGTCGGGGGACGAATTTTTCCCCCATCGTATATAGGCGAGATTTCCAGCAAATCTTCAGATTTAACTGAAAAACAAAGTTCGAATTACAGGAAGACTGTGGAAAAAGATGGAGAAAACTTCAAAATCAACTAGAATTAAGCTACAAGCAAATTTTTTATCAAAAACTTTCTATTTGAGACTGATGTATAAAAGTATTAGGAGCGCTATGAAGGCGAATATATCCGGCAGCATCGCGAATGGCCCTAAGCCTATGGCTCTAAAGCCGAATAGCATCTGCATAAATGGATTTGATGAAACCGTGTAGAGTAGTAATATAAGTGAGAAAATCATTAAGCCGAGGGCGAACTTTGCCTTAGTTTTACGGTAAACGTCAATAAATATTGTGAGTAGGATTATTACGAGGGCTATGTTTAAAGTGGAGAAAACGGACTTAACAGTGTAGAAGAGCTCTATGTCCGGTATCAGCGGCTCTTGAGGTGGGATTACACCCCAGTTTCTAAATTCAGTCCATATTCTCCTCCTGAGTTCGATGAGACTGATGTTGCCGGCTTGATACTCGTTTATTATCTTCTCTATCTCGGACATCTGAGACTCCGTTAGCCCCCACCTCCTCCTCATAACCTGTCTCTCCAAGGGCTCACCTACAACCCTCAAACTGAGGAGGAGGGAGAGAATAGCTACCGCTAATAGACTTAGAACTATAATCACTATTATCCTATCTCTGCTCTTGTTATCCATCTTCATTTCACCTGTTACCTTTTCCTCCTTTTCTCTTTTTCTCCAATTTTCTTCCAAATCTCCTCAAATATCTCATAGCTCTCCTCCATCTCGGCTGTTAAGAAGTATGTGACGCTGTACTTCTCGCCGACAGATCTAACTATCTTGTTTTTCTCAAGTACCTCTAAGTGATGCCTTATAGTCCTATAATCAACGCCTAGAATATTAGCCAGCTGATTGGCGTTTTTAGGAGACTCCCTTAAAGCCATTATTATGCGAGCCCTCATAACACCACCCCTACTCCCAGCGATAAGCCAGCCGAGCAGATACCTCAATTGGCGGATGCGATAGCTCATCTATCCAGCTCCAGTCTAGCGAGTTTGAGCGGCAGCTACAGTTAATTCTCTTTCATCTTTAAACAATTTTCTCCATAGTTAATCTGGAAGTAATTTCGAGAAACCTTTTTATAACGCCTTAAGGAACTCATCTTCCACTTGAGGGGGCGAGTACCTAAATGTATGCTTTAGAGGAGTATGGGAATGGAAGGTTGAGGGCTTTAATTGCAATAGCTATCCTTCTGATTATGGGTTTCTCAGCAGCAGGCTACTTCGGCTACACGATGGGATACAGAGCGGCCCTCGAGGAAATCGATAAGTTGAAAACTAACGTTGAAGATCTTAAGAGAAGCCTCGCAACTCTACGAGAAACTTTAAACGCGGTATCGCAGAAAGCAGAGTCCTATGGCATTATACTCGGCGGGAACATCAGCCTATCAGAGATCTATGAGAGGGTAAGGAACTCTGTTGTCATGGTTAGGGGATTAATAATTCAAAGCAGCTTCCTAGGCTACTATTACGAGGTTGTTCAGGGCTCAGGCTTCATCTACAACTTCACCGGCCAAATGGTTATAATTACAAATTACCACGTTGTGCAGAACGCTGTGAATACAACTGTAACATTTGCTAACGGAAATAGCTATCCTGCTTACCTAATTGGCTATGACCCATACGTCGACCTAGCTGTTTTAAAGTCGGATGCGCCTGAAGGCGAATATTACCCCCTCGAAGTAGTAAGCTCTTCAACGCTTATGGTCGGCGATATAGTTATAGCCGTTGGCAACCCCTATGGTTTATATGGCTCGATGAGTATAGGCGTTGTTAGCGCCCTAGGCAGAACGATAACTGTTGAGGCAGGCGGATACCCAATAGCTAATGTTATACAGACAAGTGTGCCGCTTAACCCAGGAAACTCCGGAGGCCCACTCCTAAATGTTAAGGGGCAAGTTGTTGGCATAACAACTGCAATTGTAAGTGGCTCACAGGGCGTTAGCTTCGCTATACCATCAAACACAATATTAAGGGAGATAGAGTCTCTGATTAAGGAGGGATCATATAATAAGCATCCATGGCTAGGGGCCTCCGGAATCGACATGACATATGAAATAGCTAAGACGATGGGAGTTAACGTAACATATGGTTGGCTAATAACAAGCGTCGTTGAGGGAGGGCCATCTCATAGGGCTGGTTTAAGGGGTGGAGCAGAGTATAGGTGGATAGCTGGCAAGCGGGTCATTATTGGAGGAGACATAATAATTGCAGTGAACGGCGTGAAGATTAAGGGTATAGACGACTTATCATCCTACCTAGAAGAGTATACGTTGCCTGGGCAAATAATCGAGGTTACAGTGATTAGAGGAAGCCAGAAATTGACATTAAACGTTGAGCTAGGTACTAGACCTCCGCTTCATTAAGCAAATAGTGGCTGTGAAGAAGTGGGCTTATTCTGGGAAGATCAAATATATTAAGACTCCGGGTGGAAAGTACAGGTACCCTGAAGGCGAGATTAGGGGATGAAGGCTAACGCTGGGCCAGAACGGGAATGAACCCGCCTCCAATTAATACTGGAGGATGAAGGGATTTTGAAGTTTACATGATCTCTTCCCTCAACATAACTGTTCATTTTTAGCAGTAGCCGCTATAACCATGAATGAAATGTTTAATGATGGAGAAATTAATCAAGTTGAAGCGCTTAGGGAGGTCGAAGCTGCCGGAGCGAGATATTCTAGAGAACTAAAAAATCTGCTAAAAGCATATGCTGCTAAAGAAACCATGAAAAATATCTAAAGAAAAAGTAAATCTTCCCTTTTAAGGTATTTCTAATTCTCTTCTCTCCGAAGATTTTTGTATTCGTTCCATTACATGTTTTGGCAACGCTATGTCTTCTTTCCGCATATCAACCGGACCAAGTATGGTTAAGCCTTTCCCCGGTAGAACTAGTATCTCATGCATCTGTAGACTATGGTTTGTCTGCCTCATCTTCTCAATTAGAATATATCGTTTTAAAACTCCGCTTCTAACAGATCTTCTAAATCTTATTATGCCGTCGGCTATGTGTTCAACGCCCCAGCCGAAGGCCTCAGAGGTAGTTATGGCATACTGTGATGTCGCCATAACCGTGAAGTCCCATTTGGATAGAACCTTCTTGACAAAGTAGGAGTACCTTCTAGCCATAGCCGGCCTATCAAGCCAGAACGCGGATAAAGAGTCTATTACTAGGCGGGCTCTACCATAACCCAAAACCTTCTTTGCCTCAATAACTTTATTCACAAGCTCCTCAACCTCTAAGCTTTGAAGAGACCATTCATCCTGCCGACCCATTAAGGCATCGATGATTATCATTTTCTTCTCGGCGGCGCTCTTAGAGAAGGCGAAGCCGAACTGAGCCGCCTGCGTGATAATAGATTCGCGGCTCTCCTCGGTAGTAACATAGATACATTTATCGCCTTCACTTACACCTTGAGCGATAAAGTGAATGCAGAGTATCGTCTTTCCAGTGCCTGGTTCCCCGGTTATGGCTACCATAAAACCCTTTGGTATACCGCCTTCAAGCATGGCATCCAACTCTGCGATTCCAGTTGATAAACGTTCAATATACATGTAAATCAACTCTCGGCAGATGGATCATCTGTACCTTTCTAAAAATTGATGTTGAGGTCAATACTGTTGAAATATATTTGGCTTTATATTTAAATATATTAATGGTCCCCTCTCTCTTGAGAGCCTCATCACTTTGACGCTAACAGCGTTATATATGCTTATAGGATCCAGAATTATAATGCTACCTTTATTAGCTCTTTGAATTCTTTTTGCAACCTCCTCAACTATTAGGTTGTCAGCTATGAACTCAGTCATGCATATCTCGCCCTGGTCAACGAGTTTCTTTACAACTATGTTTCTAAGTTCAGCTTTGAACTCCATTTCTTGAAGTATTCTTTTAGCTTCTCTAACTCTCTCAATATAATCTCGAGGCATTTCAAAGCCTTTTGAGAGAACTCTAACCCGCTCCCGCCACTTCTTAAGCCATGCATTAGCCCAAAAGCTAACTGATACCTTGAGTTCTCTGGGATTGCTCCTAGACAGCTCCTCAAGCCTCTTATAAATTACTCTGTTATCGTCAACATCCATCTTCACCCTCAACCAAGTCTCTAAATCTTTAGAAGCGTATACAACCACTTGATAATCCAACGTATATGGCTTAAATTGCGGGATGAAGTTCTCAAGTTCCTTAGCGAGAAGCGAAAACAGTTCGCTCCGAAAGTTTACTGCTGTCATTAAATGCACTCACAATATTTTAAGCTGCTAAAAGAGGAATTTAAAAGTTGCTAAACCCAGTCCTCCAGTATAGTTAGTTTATACGCTTCTAAAACATATAGGCTAACGGAGTTCGCTCGGTATCTCGGTTAGCTTCGGAAGCCCTTCTCTAGCTCCCACCTTGGTTAGACATCTTGAGGCAACGAAGTTCCCTAAAATTCCACATTCTCTAAGGCTTTTTCCTCTAAGAAGCCCGTAGATAAAGCCCGCGCAAAAGGCGTCTCCAGCGCCCGTTGTATCAACGACCTCAACCTTAAATGGCTTTATAAGGTGGCTTTCTTCTCCGTCAGTTATATAGCATCCCCTCTCTCCAAGCTTAACAGCGACGATTTTTACACCTTCATCTAATAGGATTTTAGCTCCCTTAATGTAATCTTCACCCGTTAATAGGCGTACCTCACCCTCGCTTGGCAGAAGAACATAACATCTCCTAATTATTGGTCTAAGATCACTTAAACCTCTGCGGGCATATATGGCTCCGGGGTCAAGAGTTACCTTAACCTCTAGGGGAAGTCTTTCAACAAGCTTTTTTTGCGCCTCAAAAGGGTTTCTTCCGGCGAAAGACGTTAAATGCAGTATCTTTATCCCCCTAACGTAGTCTAAATTTATTTCACTATACTCTAAAGAGTCATTTACCCCCGGGTCTAAATAAAGCGCCCTATTGCCACGTTGATCCACAAAACCTATAACAGCTCCACTTCTACCAACCTTGGAAACGATGATTCCTTTGATGTCTACATCATCATCTATAAAGGATTTTAATAGTAGATTGCCATCTCTGTCATCGACAACTTTACCAATATATCCAACCCTAACACCGAGCCTCGCTAACCCGACGGCAGTGTTAGCTGCAGAGCCACCTGGCGTCTCCTTAAAGTCAAGTATTACGCTTTCCTCATCGGCTCCCGCTAACCTATCGACTCTATAGAGTTTGTCGACATTTAATGCGCCGAAACAAACGACTTCTAGATTCATGCCAATATCTCTCTCAGATAAATCCTATATTTGCCGAGTCTGCCACCGTAATTTCCAGCAGATATTCTGACAACGCCCTTGACGGATGAGGTTGCCTTGATTCCACTCTTCATTGCCTCTTTGACAGCGTCAAGTGTTAACCCATTTATAACTATTTCAGGAATATATCGGACGCCTTTTGGAACCTTTGACTCGGCGCCAAGCCTATTTTTCAACGAGGGGCAGTATGGGTGATTTGTTGTTGGACCTATATGTGGAAACTTTGTCTCCGGCTTTGACCCCGCCGAGCATATGTCGAATGGCGTAACCACGCCTCCAACTTGCCTTATAGCCTTCAACGCTTTTCTTCCAGCTTCTAGAACAGCCCTCTTTGTACGGCACATATACCAGAAGTTTCCGCCCATAACGCCTAGGCCATAACCTAGGTAGCGTTCAATCATAAAGTCCGGAACCATGATCGGCACAATTATCATTTCGCGGCCATATCGCTCCTCAATCCACTCATAGCCGTCGCCGCAATGCCCTATGAATTCCATGGCGTCAACTTTCCCTATTGGGTTTTGGCATGCATTGAAAATAGATGTGAAGGGTTTAACGAGGATATCCTGCCTAATTCTATAAGACAGCTCCCTATAAAATCTCCTAACGACGTCCTCTAGAGGTTTATTTTCATCTATTCCACTCCAAAACTGTAGTATAACGCCGAAGCGCCCATCTGGGGTTTCGCTTTTCGGAGCCCATCGCTCTATTCCACCCTCTATTCGACCTATTACGACGGAGGGGGTTGCTGTTGCATCTTCAGCAGCTCTCCTTAAGGTGTTCATGTCGTCTGCCGTCACCATGATCCTAAAGTATAAGCCGTCAAAGGCCTCAGCATAGGTGTCCTCAACGACAACGTTCAAATCGACCACCAAAAATAAAATCAGAGGAAGATGAATAAAAATATAAGAGAAGATTTAGTTTATCTGTCTCAGCCAGTATGAGAGCATGCATTTCTCAGTTCCCTCAGTTTTCCCTTCACCCCACAAAGGAGACTTCGCCCTTCAGGGCGGAGGGATGTTTTAGCATCCAATACAACGGTATATTGTCTCTGCTTCTTCCTTAGAAGAAGGAGATTAAAAAGGCGTTTTTAGCCTAATGCTCCTATGGTCTCTCCTCTAACAGTTTTCCTGAAGGCTACGCTCTCCTGTATTAAGCGTTCCATATTCCTTGAAGTTATTCTCTCAACCCATGGAGCTTTATCCGGATACAGACTCTTTAAGCGCTTAAGCATATATGGGTCACAGTAATCCTCTAGTGTCGGTAGATCCCAGTTTTCAGCTAGGTTAAGCACATGAGCCTTACCATACCTCTTAAATTGTTCGGCAATTATTGCCAGAACAATTGCATTATGTGAGAGGACAGCTACCTCAGCTTCTCTTACAGCATACTGGTTTCCATTAAATGATATTGTTAGGCCGCCACTCTCTCTAATAAGCCTAAATGGCTCCACATCAGTTATGCTGTCACCTACATAAATAACTGATGATAATCTTTCACCGAATATTGACGCTATTTCCTTAACGGCTTTAGCCTTCTCATATCCACCGATGGGGTTTATTTCCCTTAACGCTAAGCCCACCTTCATGTTATATATCTCTTTCCAAAAAATTTCGTCGAGGCGCATTACTGTTCTCCGCGTCTCCGGCGGGAGGTCGCTTAATTTTTTCGCGTCTTTAGGTATCTCTATCATCGGCATTCCAACTATTTCCTCCCTTAAGGTTTTCAGCCGCTCAACTTCCTCCTCTGGGGCCTCATATTTGTCTATGTCAATTTTTGTACAGTAAACATTCTCCCTCGGGAAATCTATGGCCCTGCAAAGAGCATCTATGTAGGGCTCATAGCTTGTACTAACTATAAAGGACGGCATTATTGCCCTAGTATAGCGCAGGGCTTCAGCGGCTCCAGGCATTAAAAGCAAGTTCTCAGTCGAGAGGCGTCTCATCAACTCGTTAGTTGCTCCGTAGGCCTTCAGGAAGGGCACTATGAGCTTAAGGGTATCGCCAGCTTTATATCCAGGTCTCTTAACAATATCTGCTAAAACATCATCATACCTACTTATAATGGTAAAGAACCTATCGCCCTCAGGGATAAACCAGCTTGATAATTCGAATGCGTTATCGTTTTTCGATATTGGTCCCTCACAATCAGTTATAAAAATCGCCATCATAAGGCTCTCCTCAGCATTTCCATGCGCCTTATACTGCGCTCAATATGCTCTCTTGAAGCTATATCGGTTCTATACCAAAGGGCTCCTCCCCTGATAGCTTTTATGCCCTCCATAGATATTTCACGGGCGCTTTGTATATCGTCTCCTACACCGAGGACGCCTACCGCTCTAGAGGACAAAGCATAGGTCTTGCCGTCTTCGCGGAGTTCCATTGAACCTGGGTAGACTCTAATGTTTTCACCGTATTTAGCTGAAAGTTTTTCAGCATCTTCTAGAATAACCGGCGTCCCAACTTCACCCCTATTAACTAAGTGTGGAAAAGCATCCATGTATCCACCGTATTTAGGTGGAACCTTGTAGACTAAGACAGCTGCCTTCTTCTCAACGTTAACTCGTGTTAAGGTGCCCTCAATAATTCTAAAGCATATATCAACAAAGTCATCCTTTAATAAAGCTAAGATTGGTATTATCTCGGGGTCGCCGGGCCTACTATTATTCTCAAGTATCATCGGCCTCTTACCAGTATGTATGAATGCTTCATAAAATGGCACACCGCGGAGTCCCGGGTTTAAGCTACCCCCCTTAAGTTTCTCAAATATTCTCTCAACTATTCTTTTCTCCTCCTCCCAGTCTTCGGTCCTCATGAAGGGCAGTATATCTCCCCTATCCTTATACGTTCCCATGCCTCCTGTGTTAGGCCCCTTATCGCCGTCGAAGGCCCTCTTATAATCCCTCGTCTCCGGTAATGGGACGATATGTTTGCCATCGCAGAAGGCTTGAAAGCTCGACTCCTCGCCTTCAATCTTTTCCTCAACTATTACCGGACCAACTTTAAAGTTGGCTAAGAAATGTTCCCATATTTCTTCACGCGTATTGAAATGATCGCCCCAAACACCTACGCCTTTACCGGCGGCTGGAGCATCCGGCTTAACGGCAACTTTATTGCCGAGTTCATCAAGCCATTTATATAAGTCTCTTCTAACATCCTCCAAGCTACCGTATTTTCTTGGGTCAAAAACCTTGAATCTTGGATTCACCTCTGGAGCAACCTCCTGAAAGAGCAGTCTCTGTAGAACCTTACTTCTTTCAAGAGCATACTTCTTGGTTGGGCATATCATTGGAACCCCAAGATTGCCCTCAACTAAGTCTCTTACACCCTCAATTATAGGCTTCTCTGGACCAACTATGCCGAAATCTATTTCATCTCTATGTTTCTCAGCAAACTTGTATATAGCCTCAACGTTTAGGTCAGGTATAACAACATGCTCTTTAGCCCTGCGAACATTAAATGGATTCCTCTGCCTATCAGCAATGTATAGATCAACCTTATACTCTTGGCTCCTTGTAAAGGCGTCAACCATAGCGGCCTCCCTGGAACCGTAAGATATTACGAGGATCCCAGCGCGCTCCATAATTCTCACCACTCCACCTCTCTCTGTATTTTTCAAACTTTCTAATAAGCTCTCCACAGGGCAAAGCGGAGAGCCAGCGATTTTCTCAGCCTTAGATTTCGCCGGGAAGTAGCAAGTTTTTTAAGATTATTAAGCTAAAGAGAAAGGTTGCTGAAGGAAAGAGAGGAAAAGATGTTATGAAAGACTTTCCAGTAATAATTGGCGTCGGCAGGACTAGGTTCGGCGAACACTATGAATTAGATCCAGAGGATTTAATCGATGAAGCTGGCTTAATGGCGCTTGAGTCCGCTGGAATAGAGAGAAAAGACATGGATGCCTGCTATATTTCAGATTACTTACTTCAAGTCACTAATAAAATGGGTCTCGAAGAAGGCTTCATCTCGCAGCTTCTGGAGCTAAATATACCAATTGAGAAAATGAGGTCATTTAGCTCGGCTTTAATGAACGCCTGCCACGCTATAGAGGCCGGCAAATACGATATTGTTCTTGTTGGTGGAATGGAGAAGATGACTGATAGGTGGAGTAAGATAAGGGATAACTTGATGCTTCTTATAGATCACTGGAGCTATTATGCTGGTGGAACACCTGAATCAAATCATGAATTGCTTCTAAGAGAATACATTAGAAAATATAGTATAGCTGGCGGTGATCTGGAGAAAATCATGCTGACTTTAGCACAGATTTCTGCCAAAAATCATCGCAACGCTATATCAAATGAGTATGCTCACTTCCGTAGAGAAGTCGATGTTAAGAGGGTTCTGGCGGCCAGAGCTGAGGAACGTAAACTTCTCGGCCTCTATGATTTCGCCCCAATTTCTGACGGCGCGACAGCCTTAATTTTGGCGAGTTCGAGAAGGGCGAAAGAATACGCTAATGAACCCATATATGTGCTTGCATCGTCTTTAGCAACAGACTTTATATCTTATCCTTCCAGGTTAGATAGAACTGGTTTTATGGCCAGCAGAATAGCCATGGAAAAAGCCTTGAAAATGGCGAATATAAGTTTAGATGACATCAAGCTGCTGGAGGTTTATGATCAATCAACTGTCCTTGAAATGGTGTCGCTTGAGGATCTAGGCTTCGTCGAAAAAGGAACTGCTTGGATAAAGCTATACGAGAACTTTGAGGATTACAAGGGCTTTTATAACCTCAATGGCCGACAAGTTTACGTAAATACTAACGGTGGATTGAAGGCTGATGGAAATCCACTTGGTGCAACTGGTGGAGCACAAATATTTGAGGTTGTTAAGCAGCTTAAAGGCGAAGCCGGTCAACGGCAAATAAAACCCGACGGCGATTTACTTTATGGCTGTATTCAAGAAATCGAGGGTTTTGGAACAAAAGTATATATACATATTTTGGGGAGGGAGAAGCATGGGTAGTGAACCTATAGAGAGAAGAGTTGCTTACATCGGTGATAGACTTAAGGGCAGCAAATGTCCCTTCTGCGGCAAAGAATACTTTAGATATAGAAAATACTGTAGTAGATGTGGAAGAAAAAGCCTTGGAAAAATGGAGGAAATAGATTTCTTCTATGAGAAGGGCGTGCTTGAAACATGCACCGTCGTCAGGGAGCCAACAAATAAATTCACGAGGCTTGGAGCGTACATTCATGGAATAGTATCCTTTCATGATGGAGAAGTGAAGGTTCCGGGAAGATTAACGGACATGATTATCGGGGAAAACGAGACAATAAACCTAGACGATTTTGAGGGTAGAGAGGTTGTCCCCCGATTTAGGCGTAGATACTCTGTTGGAAAGAGCGATATTATTCCAACGTTTTCTTTGGCTTTTACATTCGCCGACGAATATTACCCATACCAGCGGTATGAGATATCCCGCCCAAGCAAGGAATATGATGTTCCCGGAATAGTTGGCTATGGCGTATACATCTCAAGATTTAGGATTAAAGAGGGTGGAATGGAACGCTCAGTTCCATTCATAGATGAAGATGCAATAACAGCCTCCGTCGAAGCTGGAAAACTTGCATTAATACATTCAGGCGTTGACTCCAAACTTATAGGCAAGATCTATGTTGGTTCAGAATCAAATCCATACGCCGTCAACCCAATAGCCTCTAAAGTAGCGCAGGTTCTTAAGCTCGGTGAAGAAGAAAAAGCTGAAGGCGTTCAGGGAGTAGATGCTGTTGACACGGAGTTTGCCTGTAAAGCTGCAACAAGCGTGTTCAAGGATGCTATGTCCCTAGTCTGCTATCCGAAGGATCCGGTGGAATACGCTATGGTCATCGGCGCAGATAATGCTCAAGCTGCACCTAGAGGCGAGCCGGGAGGCGAATTAGACTTTTTTGTAGGCTTCGGAGGAGCAGCCTTCATATTTGGCAGAAAAGACGTCATCGCTGAGGTTGAAGGATGGTACTCTTGTACATCTGATACAGCGGACTTCTGGAGAAGAGATCTTGAACCATACCCGCGGCATGGTGGGCGCTTCACTGGTGAACCAGCTTACTTTAAACATATCATAAAGGCAGGTAGAAAAATCATGGATAAAATGAAATTGAAGCCAAGCGACATAGACTACTTTGTTTGTCATCAGCCTAACCCAGCTTTTCCAGCTAGAGCGGCAGCGATATTAGGTTTTAAGCCGGAGCAATATCTGCCAGGTTTGCAGGTATCAAAATTCGGCAACACTTACTCCGGTTCATCGCCAATAGGTTTAGCGGCAATATTAGACCAAGCTGAGCCTCATAGGAGGATAATGATTGTGAGTTATGGTTCAGGGGCAGGAAGCGACGCCTACATTTTCATGACTACGAGCCAAATCAAGGATAAGAGGAATCGCCAGAAACTCACAGTGAAATGTCAGGCCGAGAATAATTTCATAAAATATGTTGACTACGTGACATACAGGCGGTTTAAGGAAGGACTTTAAAAAGAAGAAAAAGCTTATATTTGGCATTCTATCTTTATTTTACCACTAACATCAGAGCAGCTAGGCCGAGAAGTCTTCTTCTCGACTTTCTGCTTTGATGTTAGTTCCGCGATACAGGACGAAAAAGTGAATGCCGACTGAAAGAAAAATCTCCGGGAAGGTTTGTTACGAGAGTGAGAACAAGGTTTACTCTTTTATGGAAGGCTTAAGATTCCTCAGAGGAAACTGTGAAGCATCTTGTAGCCGCATATTATACTTATTGTCCGTTCCTGGAATCGCGGAGATAATTGTGAAATGAGGAGGTGTAAGTAGAATGAAAATTAAAGATTTGAAGGATGGCATGCGAAAGGTTGACCTAGTAGCCAAGGTTCTAGAGATCTCGGAGCCACGCGAAGTCGTTTCAAAATTTGATGGACAAGTCTATAGAGTTGCCGATGCAATTATAAGCGATGAAACCGGTACAGTGAAGCTCTCTCTTTGGAATGAGCAGATTGAGCGGGTTAACGTTAACGACACAATAAAAATTGAAAACGGCTACGTAAGGTCATTCAAGGGAGAGAAACAGCTGAACGTTGGCAGATTTGGAAAACTAGTCGTCCTGTAAAACGCGGAAAATAAACTGTATGTGAGGTGAAAAATATGCAAAATGAGAGGAGAAGTGAGAGAGGAGGAAGACGCTTTAATAGAAGTCGAGGAAGAGGTTTCCTACCTAAGCCAGTTGAGCTTGGAAAAGAATACGATGTTGAGGTTCGAGAGGTTAGTAAGAGAGGCGATGGAGTAGCTAGAATACAGGGGCTAGTAACATTTATACCAAATGCTAAGCCAGGAGACCATGTAAGAGTTAGAATAACTAGGATCAGCAAAAGGTTCGCTGAAGCTGAAATAGTTAATCCGCCTCAATAATAGGTGGCGGGTAAACGAATCAGAGTTTGCCGATACCCTCATTCCAACACTTTATTTTTCTAAACCTAGGTTTCTAAAATAAAAGGCTTAGGGTATTTGTCTCCGAGTTTTATTGCCTTTGCAAATTTTCTACAAAAGATTCTGCGGGAAAGCCCCTGACTTCAGTTAGGAGATGAATGGACGTGCAACTTAGTATAAGGCTTTTATATACTAAGTTGCCAAGTCTAGATGAATCGCCATAAAGCTTATTTCTCTCTCCCGTTATTTAACGGACTGGCTGGCACAGCCCTTGCAAATAGCCCCAGAGCCATGGAGGGGTGAATGCTGAAAACAGGTGTCCCCCTAAGCGTTGAAGGGACTGTATGCAGGAAACTCCCGGTTTCAGATGTAGAGAGCGTCAAACCTGAATTTGAATAACTAATGTTGGTGTTGCCATGAAGTTAAAGATTAGTTGGAGGACTTATCGGGATAAAGTTTATGGTTGCTGGCTTGGCAAGAACGCTGGTGGAACGCTCGGTGGTCCTTTAGAGTCTCTTTATGGGAGGGAAGAGATGTTTGATGTCTGGTGGTATCCTAAGCTTGTTGAGGGTGGAATACCCAACGATGACTTGGAGATTCAGCTTGTTTGGCTTCAGGCGCTTAGAGACCGTGGTATCAATTTGACGGCGCGTGACCTAGCTGAATATTGGCTTGACTGCATATTATATAATCCGGATGAATATGGGCTGCATAAAACAAATTTAAGGCTCGGTTTACAGCCTCCAGTATCGGGTTGGTATAATAACTGGTTTAAAGATTGTATGGGTAGCCCAATTAGGTCGGAGATATGGGCTTGTATAGCGCCTGGTGCACCTAATGTAGCCGCTAAATACGCTTACCAAGATGCCATATGTGATCACGCTGGAGGCGAATCGGTTTACGGTGAGATATTTAACGCTGTAATCGAATCCGCAGCCTTCTTCGTAAGTGACAGAGTTAAGCTGGTGAATATAGGCTTAGAAGCGATTCCAGAGAAATCTCTGACATCAAAAAGCATTAGAACAGCATTGGAAGCTTACTTAAAGGGATTGGATTGGAGAGAAGCTCGTAAGAGAGTTAAAGAGGCAGTTTATAGCCCCATAGCTCAGTATTCTCCAATAAACCTTGGCTATCAAACAATTGGCCTGCTTTATGGAGAGAATTTTGGAGATGCTATTTGTAAAGCCGTGAATTGCGGGTGGGATACTGACTGCACTGGAGCAACTGTTGGCGCAATATGGGGAATAATATTTGGTAGGAAGGGGCTTCCCGAGGACTGGGTTAAACCTTTAGGCGATACAATAATTGTTAGTCCAGGAATAAAGGATATTAAAGTTCCAAGGAACCTTAGTGAACTAACCGATGCCGTATGTAATATAGGGAGGAAAGTCCTAGCTTATTTTGATGCTCCAGTAGAAATTTCTGAAGTCGACGATTCTAAGTGCGCAGAAGAGATTCTATTTTCCTCAATTAATGATGTTAAAGAACTCTGTTTTCTTCCGCCTAATCAAGTTAGCTACGACTTATCTAGTGTAAGGATTTCTGTAACCTATCCTGAGGGACCGGCAATTCTACCTTACGAACCCAAACGCTTTTTCATAACAATTGAAAATATTCGGTTAACATCTATAACAGGTACAATTGAAGTTTATGCTCCAAGAGGCTGGGTTCTAGAATCCAGTTCTCCCCGGAGAATAGGCATTAAGCCTAAAGAAAGCGCCACCTTTACATTTTCAATTAGTGCTGCACCCACAGACATAAACCCATCCAACGAATGCTTAGTTAGGGTAGTGCTGGACGAAAGGCCAAAGATCTTAAATGTTCCAGTAGTGTTTGTCGGCGGTTTCCGCTGGTTGATCTCTGAGGTTTTCCGTGAACCGCTCTCGTTAGAAGATTCCTTCCCACCAGAAAAAGACGTAAACTTGTATGAGGTTGGCGAAGGGTGGAGAGCGGTTTCGTGGCCGGAAAACTCCCTTGAAGTGGAGAGTTTCTTTGAAAATAGACCTGGAATAATATATCTAAGGCACTTTATTTATTCGCCGAGCAACAGGAAAGTTGTGATCGGCGTACCAAACAACAGTAGAATGAAGCTCTGGTTAAATGGAGAACTAGTACACGAAACGATTAAACCCGTTCCCCTAAGACCAAATTATGGCGGCGACGGTTCAAATTACACGGCTGCCGAGCTTAAAAGCGGCTGGAACCACGTTATGATCAAGCTTATGCGTGGCGAGAAGCCTCTAGAGGCTCATTTCACCATAGCAAGCGCCGAGTGGCATAGAGGAATGCCTGACTTAATACGCTGTAGGCTTCCATGGGAATAAGAAAAACAGAGAAAATGTGGATACATGTTTGATCAATCAGTAGATTAATGTTCCAACTTTTGCACCGCTGATGCTGGAGGGAAAACGCGATCAATGCCTCCACCGTATTCATGTCGAGTTTAATGCTGACCATTATAACCTACATAGATTCGGCGAGAAAGCCCCTAACTTCAGTTGGGGATGAATCGCCGTTAGGCTTATATGCTTGTTGCTACCAGCGTAGTTTGATGCAGCACGTCGATGTCCATCAGAATTAAGAGGGAAACGATTGAGGAGCTTAAACGCCTAAAGTTTCATCCGAGAGAAACCTACGGCGACGTTATTAAGAGGCTGATTGAAGCGTGGAGAGAACGAACACATTCATAGTTGAAGGCTGCCCCGCCCTATGGATGCTGGCGGATAACTGCGCTAGACTACATAATGAGGTAAACTTCGAGCGCAGGCAAGCATACATCCATTACAGGCGCTTCGAATGGTATCCTAGGCACCTATACGAGATGTATGCTCTGCTGATAGGCTCCGCAGCAGCCCAGCAAGCCATAAACAAGAATAATGAAGCTTGAAGAAACTCCTAAAACTTAAAAGTCAGTCAATCTTCCCTTTTCTTTTTGGGAAGATTAAATTACTAGGGTTTACTTTAAAAATATGTGGTAGTAGGCATGCTGGAATTAATTTTTCTCGGAACTGGTGGCGGTCGATTTGCGACGATAACCCAGAGGAGAAGGACCGGAGGTATAAGAATTCTCTCAGAGCAAGATAAGGTTAATATGCATATTGACCCTGGACCGGGGGCTCTTGTATATTCTATTGAAATGGGCTTGGATCCGCAGAAGATTAAGGCAATATTCGTTTCACACTCACACCTTGATCACGCAAACGACGCTGAACCGCTCATAGAAGCTATGAGTGAAGGAACTATTAAAAGACGTGGGGTTTTAGTAGCGGCTAGAAGTGTTCTTAGGGGTAATGAGATCTGTGAAAGTTCTATTTCAAGATATCATCAGGCAATGCCGGAAAGAGTTGTTGAGGCGGTTGTTGACTCATCCTTTGAGGTTGACGGGGTTAGCGTTACAGTTTGTAAAGCTGTTCACTCAGATCCTGATGCTGTTGGATTCCGCTTTGACGTTAAAGGCTTTGGCAGCTTCGCATATATGCCGGACTCGGAATATTTCAGCGAAGTGTCAAAGTTCTATGGTGGTTTGAGGTTGCTTATACTCTCCGTTCTGAGGCCCTCCGGTCAACCTTGGAAGGGACATATGACTACGGAGGACGCTGTAAAAATACTTGAGGAAACCCGTCCGGAAATGGCTATAATAACTCATTTTGGCATGCAGATGATACTTAAGGGCCCGGAGAAAGAAGCTGAGGTGATAGAGAAGAGAACTGGTGTGCTGACCAAAGCGGCCTTTGATGGAATGCGAGTCTTCTTGGGTGAAGAAATAACTATGGCTGGAAAAGCCGGAAAGGAAAGAGATCTGAGTAGCTTCTTTAGCTAACATTTGTTATGAAAACTTCTTCGGCGGCTTTCTCAACATTTTCTCTGTCAGGTTTACCGAATATTAAGGTTTTAATTTTATGCATGGCCTTGAGGTCATCGCCAAAGGGTTCTAGCTCCATTGGAGCAAAGACGATTGCGTTAAGCTCCTGATTCAAAGCAATATTACTCTTTTTCTTATATTGCCATATGGCATTGTTAAATTCCATGAACCTTGGCAGCAAGTTAACTATTGGGTCCTTCCATTTTTCATTCGTCTCTGGAAATCTCTGAATATGTATACTCTCCTCAGAGTATAGTTCAAGCCAGATGGCTTCTGTTATAAAGGGACATATTGGCGCCAAGAGTCTAAGAATAGTTTCTAGGCAGCTATGGAGCGTATACCATGCGCCGCGTTGAAGCTTTATGTCGAATGATCCATCTTTGTTGTAAGCTCTTGGCTTCGCAGCCTCAATGTAATGATCCGCAAATATATTCCATGTGAATAGTCTTATTGCCGTTGCACTGTGGAAGGCGTTAAACTCCTCGTAGCCTTTACGGCTCTCGTCTATAACCTCATTTAGTTTGGCGAGTATCATTCTGTCCAGCGGCGCCAATTCAAAGTCGTTTTTCACTTGCGGGAAGGATGATATGAATCGGGCTATATTCCATAGTTTAGTGAGGAACTTAGCCGTTCCCCGTATTCTCTCGAAGGAGCACCTTATATCGCCCTTAGTTATATTTCCCTCCAAGGCCGACCATATTCTGAAGGCTTCGCTGCCAAACATCCTTATGACTTCTTGTGGGTCGATAACGTTTCCAGCGCTTTTACTCATCTTTCTACCCTGTTCATCAACGACGTGCATATGTATCCAAACATTTTTAAAGGGTTCTTTGCCAAGTAGCAGAAGAGATTTCAACACTGTAAAGTATAGCCAGTTTCTAACTATCTCCTTACCCTGAGGTCTTAGAGAACATGGAAAATTCTTCTTAAAGAACTCCTTATTCCAGAGGTAGCCAAGTATATAAATCTCTGACGTTGCCGAATCAAACCATGTGTCAAATGTTCGTTCCTCCCCCCTAAATTTTGTTCCACCGCATTTAGGACACTTCTCTATTGGCGGCTTCTCCCTCCACGGCTGGTAATATCTCCCCGGCTCAGGTAGATATATGTAACCGCATTTTTCACAGTACCATAGAGGTATCTCTGTCCCATAATATCTTCGCCTCGATATAACCCAGTCTATATCAATGGAGTTAACCCAGTCAATAAGTATCTGCTTGCTCTCCGGAGCGAAGAACCGCATTTTATCGGCTAATTCAAGCAGATCTTTCTTGAATTCAACCTGTCTTAAATAGAATTCCTTCATCGGGACAAACTCTATTGAATTCTTAGACCTCCAGCATATTGGCTTACGCTGAATAATCTTCTCCTGCTTAACTAATAGACCCTGTATCTTAAGGTCTTCTATTATCCGCCTCCTAGCATCCTCAACCTTTAGGCCAGCATATTTCCCAGCGTTTTCATTCATCTCGCCTCTCTCGTTTATGGCGTATATGGGCTCTATGTCCAGTTCCCTCAAGATTCTGACGTCGCTATAATCGCCGAAGCTACAAATCATAACCAGGCCTGAACCAAACTCCGGCTTAGCATATGGATGTGGTGCTATTGGAACAACATGTCCATATATTGGAACTACTGCATGTTTTCCCTCAAGATGCTGGTAACGTTCATCAGAGGGATTGAAGAGGACGATTCGGCAGGAGCATAAGAGCTCTGGTCTTGTTGTGGCTATAAGTATTTCCTCTCCGCTCTCTTGAACCCTAAACTTTATATAGTTTAGCAGCGCTTCCTCTTCCTCATATTCAACCTCCGCATCCGATATGGTTGTGCGGCAGACGGGACAGTAATTTGCAACCTTCTCATCCTCATAAATTAAGTCTCTCTTCCAAAACTCAATGAAAGTCTCCTGTGTTAGACGCCTATACTCGGGATTATCAGTCTCATATCTTCCCCCAATCTTGTACTCCAGATCCCATGAGTTGCAACTTAAGCCTAACCGCTTAAATATCTCTAAGGATATATCGCCGCTCTCCTTAAGCAATTGCTTACATTTTTCTATAAACTCCTCTCTAGGCGTTTCATGCATAGCTATGCCAAAGGTTTTTTCGACTTGAACCTCTATCGGTAGCCCATTCTTATCTAAGCCTATTGGGAAGAGTACATTGCATCCAGTCATGCGTTTGTACCGCGCAAATATATCCATCCAAACGTAGGTGTATGCCTGCCCTATATGGATCGGCGTATTCACATATGGCGGCGGAGTGTCGATGCTGAAAACCTCTTTAGGAGAATTTTCATTAAATCTGTAGATTCCCTCTTCCTGCCACTTCTTGAAGAGAGTTATCTCCTTAGATGGGTTCCATGCCTTATCCTTTATCTTTGGTTTGAAAACTAAAGTCTCCTCTTCGCCCATAAAACATCACTTAGTAATATTCTCCCAAATAACTTTAGCTCATTAATAATCTTAAAGATTCTCTTCAACTCATCATGGCAAATTAATGTACTTGGCGCTGGCGGCTCTTCAAATAGCGCCTTCCTCCTGGCGGCAATGGTTATATTATATTCACTCTTAAATATGATTGTTGTGGGTGATTAGACTAAAAATAGACTTAAATAGTTTGTCCATCAATTTGTATTCATGTTCGGAGAGCATGTTTTGCGGGAGATGAGAGATGTTCTGGCTGGAACCGGGAGGCCCACGCCCAAGATGCTTGATCCGGAGACTGTTATTCCCGCCATTCAAACCAGCAGTAACATAGACCCCGCCGCACTCGACGGCTCCACCAATCTTAACCGGCTCTCCCCTCCTGAGGCTGAGCATAAGCCTCTTCAA